>VOFG01000611.1_pt1 | contig 148001 bp, 160 predicted proteins | sample 5384171 | NCBI WGS metagenome assembly VOFG01 (sample SAMN12384726, study PRJNA508395) | human gut metagenome | isolation source: healthy gut F | host: Homo sapiens
ACTCATTGATAGTCCGGGCAATCTGATTGAGGTTGTTTCCGATCCTGCCGTATTCGGCGGTCAGCTTCCCAAGCGCAGCAAGCAGCTCGTCGTTGACCGGGGAAACGGTGACAACGGGACGGATGCTTGCGCCCCGGATGGCACGGCGGATAAACTCGGACTGACTGATACCGTAGGGTGCAAGGCGGGCGGCAAAGTCAGCGTATTCCTCCTCGGTCATGCGATACCTAAGGAGAAAAACGGCAAAAAGTACGGGGCTGTTTTTCAATGTTCACAAATTCTTAATGGTTTGATTTCGGCGCTCTCTCCGGCGTAAGCCGCAAAGCAGGGTTTGGGAATGCAATCCCCAACAAGATTCCGATGGGACAGAATGAGCGGACAGCGAATTATGGCACCTCGGTAGAACTGGCAGCTTTCACTTTCCATGTTCCAAACGGCTTCAAATATTTGTGTCCGTGTGAGGACAATGCCGGGGTTGGAAGCAAGATATACAAAGGGTACTGTATTCAAGGCGGGTAAGGCTTACTTCCTCCCCGTCTTGAAATACCCGGCGTTGGTTCTGCTTTATTTCCAGTCCTGGAAAAGATAACACGGAAACGGGTGTAAGCTGCATGGGTTCAAGCCGCATATAATTAGATATTGCCGATATGATTTTGTCAATCGCTGTTTCCTCTTGTTCGTTAAGTGTCAGCAGTAGTAATTTCCCCATGTTCATTACCTCTTTTATCCGTTGAATTTAAACTATATTTTTCTGTCGTGTTTTTTGACAGTAAGCAACAAATATATATGATAGAGAGCGTAATGTCAATTTAATGTCATTAAAAGAGAAAGATGGTCTGTCTAATTATTATCATTTTGTTCATTTGCGCCTACGCTGCGTTTGGCATTTTGGCAATTCAATATATTGTAAATTTATCTATATCAGCGGGCTAACCTCATTTTCACAAAATAAGCTAAGTTTGTGAAGCGCTCTTGTGCAGGCAACATATAAGAGGTTTTTATCATCTTCATCATGGTAGTTTTGGCTATCTGCATCACAAATTAAGACAGTATCAAATTCTAATCCCTTTGACATATATACTGGTAAGATAAACACGCCTTGTAAATCTGATACGCTCCCATTTTTGATTAACTGAATATCAAGTTTGTGTTTAATTTTATTAAATAGATAGGTTGAATTTTTTTCGGTTTTACAAATTAAGCATATCGACTGAAACCCTTTCTCTTGGCATAATTTTATTTCCTTAACAATTTCATCAATGAAGATTTCGGAATTATCAGCAATATATACTTTTGGGCTATCGCCATTCCGATTAAAACTTTTTATCTGTGAACTTTGTTCAATGAACTTTAAACTAAAATTTAAAATTTCATTCGTACAACGGAAACTTTTATCCAACATAATAAGAGAAGATTTTTTTTGTTCAATATTTTTTGAATTTGTTCGTAGAAAGAAATATCTTCTTTTTTGGCAAGAGTCTGTTTCATATCTCCTAAAATAGTAAATTTGGCATTAGAAAAAAGAAAATTAAATATTTCATATTGGAGAGGGTAGTAGTCCTGTGCTTCATCAATGACTACCTGCTTAATATTTTTATATTTATTTGTTCCGTATATTTTTAAATACAAATAAGCGATTGCTATTGCGTCATCATAATACAAGCTGTCTGCTTCCAAATTTTCCTTAGTATATTCCCATATACTTTTTATGCCTTGTGACAGATTGCTATTTTGCAGCAGGCTATAAAAATAGGCTTCATTGCTAAATAATATTTTATATAATTCAACAATGTCAATTTTTATAAATTTCTGTATTTCCTGCTTGATTAGATTTTTTCTTCTTTATGCCCCCCGCCCTTTTCCTGTTCCAAATATTTGTTCTAAAATATAATCTTCTAATTGTTCTAATTTTATGCCTAATGGTGTTTCTGGTCTTCCTAATATCTTGTCTTTTAGAATTTGCCCGCTTACAACGCATTTTCCCTCATAATAAACATCTTCAAATTCTATCCACTGGCGGGGTATATCAATGAGAAATTGGTCTAAAATTTCCCTAAAAAAACTTGACGTTTTAAATTCTATACTATTTCTTGAAATTTCCTTGTATTTTGAATTGACAATCAAGTTTTCTAAAAAATCATTTCTTGACTGAATTTTCCTGCCATTTAATAACTCACTAAGTATATCTTCAAACACGGAAGAAATAACATTATCTTCTCCCAATTCGGGCAATACATTTGAAATATATTGCTCGAATATAGAATTTGGGGAAATAATCATAATGTTATTTGCGGACAGCTTTGTTTGTAAACCTTGATACATAAGATAAGCAGCCCGGTGGAGAGCAATAGAGGTTTTTCCACTTCCCGCTACACCCTGTACCATTAGCAGGTCATTTTCCATATCTCTAATAACCACGTCCTGTTCATGTTGAATTGTTTCAACAATCGCTTTCATTTTAGCAGTAGTGTTTTGTGACAGTAATTGCCTTAAAAATTCATCAACAATCTGAACATCTGAATCAAAGAAATATTCCAGTTTTCCGTTTTTATTTCATATTGGCGTTTCAAATTGAGTTCGCCTGTTACTCGTCCACATGGAGCGTCATAAAACGCTTCGCCTGTCATAAAACGATAGAAAACACTGGCAATCGGCGATCTCCAATCATAAACATACATCTCTTGATAGCTGTTTTTTCGTAGAGAAGAACGTCCAATGTATATTTTTTCAAATTCGTCCTCATCATCAAATTTAAAATCAATTCGGGCAAAATAGGGCGATTTTATCATCTTTTCTAACAGAAGTATTTTATGTTCTTCTTCTTCATAATCTATAATTTTGTCTGTAACAGGATTGATATATTGGCTTAATTCAACAAGTGCCTCGAAACCGTCCGATGTATACAGTGATGTAATACCGTGTTCTGTATTTTCACGCACATCTTTTTTGGCTTCGATAATTTCTGATTTTCTTTTTGTCTGCCGCTTCTTTTGCCTGCTTTAATTGTTCCTCGGCTAAAGAGATTGTTTGTGCTAATCTTTTTTCTTCAAACGCTTTTTCTGTCTGATTATTCCCCATAATGATTATGACCTCCTTGAAAAATGAAAGAAAATTTTACTGAAACATTGCTAGGCTAGTTTAGCATGTGTCAGCTTATATAAACAGTCTTGTATTCATAAAATTTGTATGGTATTATTACAGTGGGAGGAATTATGTTAGATATTTGATTTCTGCAAGCATATCAATTCTAATACGGGTAATTTAAACAATAAACAAATTGGGACAAAGAGTTATACCACTATGTCCCAATTTGCTATTACTCCATATCTTCAGCAGACAGAAACACAAGCCCGACAAATTCTTCCTCAATCAGTTTCTTCAACTTTTCCACTGTGCTCTATGCAGGCTCCCTTATCTCCATTCCAACCTATAATCTCTTTCTGTAAAAGCAAATCTTGTTCTGTGAAAAAATGAGTTGGATTCCGTAATAGTCGGCATTGTGCGTAATGTGTATAACTGACTGTATCATGGAATTGTGGGTAACTCTGTTTGCAGGACGTGGGAAAGCTGCACTTTAGCTTTTCCATGTGCTGTGAATAGAGTTATCCATGATTCCATAGCCAGTTATGCACATTTCCATAATGCTTGTCTTTTGGTCTTTATCAAAATGAGCATATTGGTTATTAAGAAAAGCCCTGCATATTATCATATACAGAGCCATTCTAATCTTTTTTACCCTCTACATAGAGCGTTTTCTTTCTGCAAAATTCATTTTACAGAGTGATACCCGCTTTTTTTGCAAAGTAGTCTTTTCTCCCGGTAAGCTCTGACTGTTTTTCCTTTGGAAGATTGTTGAATAAATCATCATAAAGAACATCAGCTAACTGCATTTCTCTCGCAAGTAAAAATACATTTAGACTAAGCCATTCCTCCCAAAGCCCCTCAAATAAGCTGTTACTGTCTGTATAGGTGTCAAGTTCCTCAAAGCCATATGACGGTGTATAGCACTGCAATTTAACAAAGCCATACCTACCAACATCAACCAACAAAATATCTTCATCTTCTATTTCGTACAGTTCCGCAAACACATCAATCACTTTGCGACACTTTTCCCGTTCTTCCTCTGTGATATATACTGTTTTTTCCATGCTCATTTACCTCTATCCTTTCAAATCGTGGAATACGGTTTTCAGTTTTCTTCTACTTCTAAACCACATATTTGAAATGCCACATACGCCATTTTATACGGAATAGAGGTTGGCTGTCTGCATTTATCGGTGTGTTACTTTATGGCACATGAGCATTTAATCCCAGCTTGTCACCGCTGGCATACTCATTTCCCGCATCTCCCTCTTCGCCTTCGATGCCCGCATCCAATCCCAGACACATCACAATGACATCTGCCCGCTCCGCAGCAATCAGCGCTTCCTTAAACCGGTCCTTCGGCTCCCCGAGGAATTCTACCTGATCCTTATACAGATGGCAGCCCTGCGCATATAGGACGCGGGTTTTCTCTCCGGTGTATTCCTGAATTCCCTCCAGCGGTGTAATGTATCTGGAGGATGTCCCCTCATAATTTCCAACCAGCGCTGCTCTGGAGTTCGCGTTTGGTCCGATCACTGCAATGGTATGGACCTGTTCCTGCTTCAGCGGAAGAAAATGGTTGTCATTCTTAAGCAGCACCATACTTCTTTTCGAGGCTTCTAAGGACAGTGCAATATGTTCGGGGCACTCCACCACATCATAAGGAATGTTCGCATATGGAGACGGATAATCCTCCATCATCCCCAGCCGGATTCTAACATCCATCAGGCGCTCCACCGCTTCTGTGATCGTCTTTTCCTCCACCAGTCCATGTTCACAGGCACGGCTTAAATACAAAAATGCCTTCCCGCAGTTTAAATCACAGCCATGGTTGACAGCCATTGCCGCAGATTCTTCTACCGTCTTTGTCACATGATGGTGCTCATGAAAATCAAGAATTGCCCAGCAGTCGGATACCACATGACCTTCAAAACCAAATTCTTCTCTTAAAATATCCTGCAGAAGTGTCTTGCTTCCGCACGCCGGTTCCCCGTTGACGCGGTTATAAGCGCCCATCACGGCTTCCACACCGGCATCCTTGACACACCGCTTAAATGCATACAAATACGTATCGTACAAATCGTGCAGCGACACCTTTGCATCAAACTCATGGCGCAATGCTTCCGGACCGCTGTGCACGGCAAAATGCTTGGCACACGCAGCCGCCTTTAAATGATCCGGATCTTTGCCCTGAATCCCTCTGATATACGCACAGCCAAGCTTTGCCGTCAGACAGGGATCCTCCCGTACGTCTCATGTCCTCTCCCCCAGCGTGGATCTCTAAAAATGTTAATATTCGGCGCCCAGAAAGTCAGACCTTTATAAATACCTCTGTCTCCTCTTCCTGAATACGCTTCAAACTTTGCCCGTCCCTCGGTGGACACCACATCTCCGATCTTCTCAATCAGTTCTTCATCAAAAGTCGCTGCCAGGGCAATTGCCTGTGGGAACATTGTCGCCACACCGGATCTTGCCACTCCGTGAAGCGCCTCATTCCACCAGTTATACGCCGGAATATGCAGCCGCTCAATCGCCGGTGATTCATAGCGCATCTGGCTGATCTTCTCCTCCAACGTCATCTGTTCCACCAGTCTTTTTGCATATTCTTTCGTCTCCAGACTCATCTCTCCCTCTCCTTTTGCTCTATTCTTCTGCTCCACTGCACGTAAAGCTCACATAATCCGCATAATTTTTACTGTCAGTTCCATGCGAAGACGCGTACATTCCAATGGTGCATCCCACAAAGCCTCCCGCCTCTTCCGTGGTATACGCAAGCAGGCTGACCTTATCGCAGGCACAGATCATTTTTTCTCCCAGCCTTACCCAGATACCCGCACTCTGCTCCTCTCCGCGGATCAGAATCTCCCATAACTCCTGCTCTTCTTTCAGAAGAACTTCACGGATGACCTCTTCCCTGGCATGAACATATGTGCTCACCCGAAAGCAGACATCTGTTCCCTTTTTCCCGATCTCCATCCTCAGATGATTCTCATGGTTCTGGTATAATACCATTCCCGCCGTCTCATCCTCCGACTGTGGTTCAAAGCGGAATCTGACCGCTGCATGGAAATGATAGCTTTTCTGCCGGAGTCCGAAATAACTGCTGCATCCTTTTTCACCGATCGTCTGTTTTCCACAGTATAAGCGGAATACACCGCGTTTTTCTGTCAGCGAATAGGATGCCTCATTTCTTCCCCCGATCCCAAGCAGCCTCTGATCCGGTCTCGTCTCCCAGAAACACAGGGTATCGCACGTTCCTGTTTCTTCCGGAAACCGGTACTCTTTTAGCGGCACTTCCAGTGTCTTCTCCAGACGTCCGGTTCCGGCAGCAATTACCGGCCATCCATCCTGCCATACAACTTTTGCCAGAAAAGTCTCGCGCCCCATACTTCCATGGTTCTTACAGCGTCTCGTGGCGAGCATCACCACATACCAGTTCCCGTTTTGATCCTCCACCAGATCCCCATGCCCAGCATAGACCACAGGATAATCCGCCCCAAGATTCCGATGTGTAAAGATCGGATTGCGCGGGCATCCCTCAAACCATTGAAACAGCTTTCGGCTTCTCGCCACACTGATGCTGTGTTCCGGTCCGGTTCCTCCTTCTGCATGCAGCAGATAATAATAGCCGTCTTTTTTGTACAGATGTGGTCCCTCCGGCCAGATTGCCCCTCTCACAGCCCCTTTCCAGATTGCCATGCTCTCTCCGACCAGCTTCTTCGTCGTCAGATCCAGTTCCTGCACCCAGATCTCCCAGTCCCCATTGTACCTTACTCCATCGGGATTCGGTCTGGTTCCGCAATAATAGCACCTGCCATCCTCATCGAAAAAACAGGCTGGGATCAATCCCGGCTGCTTCTTCTCCCAGATAACAGGGATCTGACCACGGTCCTCCGGGTGCTCCGCCGTCACAATAAAATTACCTCCATAGCTGACATTTGTGGTAATCATATAATAAATACCCTTATGGTATCGGATGGTCGGCGCATAGATTCCCCTGAAATCTCCTCTCCCCCAACAGCAAGCTGCTCTTTTCTCTGCAGAATATTTCCGATTTGCTCCCAATGTGCCAGATCCCTGCTGTGAAACAGCGGAACACCTGGTGCATATGCAAAACTGGATGTTACCAGATAGAAATCTTCTCCTACCCGGCAGATCGACGGGTCCGGATAAAATCCCGTCAAAATCGGATTCTTAACTGTAACCATAGCTTTTCCCCCCTACTCCACATATCCAAATCCGAGAATCGTAAATTTCTTATCCAGATTCTCACCGCTCATCTGGATTCTCACGGTATGTGCTGCCGTTTCCTTCTCCTGAAATACGAGCACCGCATTACAGTGCAACCAGTTATTGACATGTGGATCTGCTGTGAACCGGAATTCCCCATCCACCAGCACATCCGCTGTCCCGGCATCCACCTCGCCGGAATCCTTAAATATCAGAAATAACGCTCTGCATGTGATCGTCAGTTCAAAAAACGCCCGATCCGGCTTAGTTCCATCATACATCCAGTTATATGGGAATTCCGGCGTAGTGCAAAGATCCTGATCCATTTCCACACACTGCAGTTCGTGATCTGTCGCATCAAAGCCTCCCTCTCTCATACTGGCGCCCTCATATCCGTCCCGCCGGTCTAAGAGTTTTACTTTTTCAAACGAATTGCCGATCGCAGGCTCCCCGCGCAGACACTGTTCTAAGACTTCCTCCTCCGTCATGCCCTGCCGGAAGCTGTCCACCCTCGCATGGTCGGACGTATCACATACCTCCATCAGGTATTCCAGACAATCTGCCATAATGGTATGTCCAAGGTTGGTCGGATGAAACATGTCATAAAAAAACTGGTTCTTCGTAATCACTCTTTTCTGTTCTTTTCCGGAAAACTGCGGGGTAACCGCATCCAGAATACTTACCATCGGAAGGTCGTACTGTCTTCCCACCGGCTGCAGACGTTCCTGAAGATTCCAGTCATTTGCAAATACGGAAAACAAGAGTACCACCGCAGGTCTCCACGGCAGCTTCAATACCTTACGCACCAGACTCTCATAGCAGTCCCCTTTGGTCTCATCTCCCTCATCATTCACCGCAAACTCGATTACAACAAGATCCGGCTGTTCCCCCTCACGCAACACATCTCTGTCAAAACGGATCATTCCAAGCTCCGATGGGGTTCCTCCTACTCCCGCCTTGATGAATCTGACATTATTGTTCCGTGCAAATCGTTTCTGAAACAGCTGATATGACTTATATGCATAACACTCTGTGTGAATCGGCACTGCCCCTGCCCCCTGTGTGATGGACCCTCCGATAAAAGCAAGCGTCACTTCTTTTCCGGCTCGCGCTTTCTCAATCACTTTCCGGATGCGGTAGGTATTTCCCAGGTTCATAAGAGAGCGCTGCACCATCTTATAATATTCTTCCGAATGGAGATCCACTTTTTCTTCTGTCAGATCTTCCGGTGCCGTAAATCCGTCGTTTAAATAAAAACGGACATCTGCCTTTCCCACCCGTTCCGGCTGGTCAAATGTAAAGCGGATCTGTCCGGGCACAGCATCATCCGGACTCCACTCATAATCCGACAGACAGATCCTCTGTTCCATCCCATCTCCCTGCAGTGTTGCCACCAGATTCGTTCCGCCCCCATACAAATCCTTTTTGCCGTACATCTGAAAAACAAATTCTATCTTTTCAGCCGGATGCTCCATCTCAACCGACACACCAATACTGTGTACAAGCGTGCGGAAGCCTTTCACTGTACCGAGCAGTTCAAGTATTCTGCCATCCGTGATATTTCCGACAATCTGTGCACTGTTTGCCAGACGGCCGTCACTTTCATAGATGAACTGCACTGCTTTGCCATCTCCCTGCTTCAGTCCGCAGATCTCTTTTTCACGCATAATATAAAAATATGCTCTTGCTTTTTCCGGGTCTCTCGGTGCTACTGGTCCTGTCATTCTGTGCTCCTCCTGCCATTTTATTTTATATACATCTATGGTAGCACAGATCTCCTTCCGGATACGCGGGAGAAACTATAGATATTACTACGATAAATTAGTGTTCTTGCCCCTGCCCCCGCGGAGCGTTTTACCGGAAGCCGTCACATCAGAAATAAACGGCTGCCTTTATGCGGTAAGTAATATGAGGAGAACCGTTCTTTTTCTGATGTGACCGTCTTCCGGTATTGATTCGGCAGCATTCCGTACCGCTTCCGGAACAGGTTGGAAAATGCCTTACTGTTTGGGAAACCGTGGTTCAATGCAATCTCGCCAATCGCAAGATCCGTCTCTTCCAGATCCCTCACGGCGTGCTCCAGGCGCACACTCGACAGGTATTCCTTGTAATTGATCTTCGCATATTTTTGAAACATCCGGGAGAGATATGCCGGTGAATAACCAAAAATTCCCGCCAGTTTTTCCAGCGAGACATCCTCCGTATAATGCTCCTTCAGATACCCGGTAATCCTTCCGAGACGCTTAAGGTGCTTATTGTTCTTAAGTATCTCTTCGCCCACCTCAAGCTTCCGGTATCTTGTCACCAGAAGATACTCCAGCTGATAAAAACAGCTTAGCATTTTTAATTCGTAACCGGTCTGTTTCTCACCGTACGCCACAAACATTGTCTCGAGCAGTGAAAACACCTGACGGTCATCCTCTTTTCCGCTGTGCGAAAACCAGATAAACTGTTCTTCCGTATAATAATCCGCAAAGACGCCAAGCGGAATCTGCAGCACAATCGTCTCGTTTGGCAGAGGGGCATGGATCGCATGCACCTCATTGCTGTTCACCAGCACAAACTCCCCCGCTGCAAGCACATATTTTTTCTCATTCAGGAAAAAATCAAGCTGCCCCTGTCTCACGGCAAATATCTCGATAGAACGGTGCCAGTGCTTCTCCCTGATGTATTTTCCGCCGCCGCCCTCAAAGAGAAACAGCTTAAACGGAAGTCCCCTGTCCGGAACGATCACTTCATGCTGGTAAACAATATCATTCACTCCACTTCGGTCTCCTTTAACAAAATTTCATTACCGCGCAGTAAGCTGAAACCGCCGGTTTTCACCAGCCATCCTCATAAAATATACTGTATGTTTTTTATTTTGTTAAAAGTATAACATAAATTTCAATTTTCTCATTTATTTTTCACAATTAATTTATATTTTGTTTATCTTTCTTTGAAATACTGCCCAATTTCCATGTTATCTTTTTTTTGCGTTTCCGGAATTCTTCCCGTTTTCCTACTCCGGCAGACTGTCCGACAAACATAAAGTTCCCCACCCCACCTGCGGATTCGGATATTCCTGCAGCAGACCAGAAACCCTTCCTCCTCCGAGCGGACGCGCTCCGCGGATCAGGTACGCCTTTATTTTTTCTCCGTACAGGTACGCATCGTTTCCGCGCACAATCCCCCATTCCATCAGAAGTGCCGCGCTCCCCGTCACAAACGGGGTTGCCATCGAAGTTCCGGAACGCGCCGTATAGCCTCCGCCCGGCGCGCAGGAGGTGATCTCCACGCCCGGCGCCGCAAGATCCGGCTTGACCTGTCCGTTTCCTGTAAATCCTCTGCCCGAAAATCCCGCCAGCTGCCCGAACCGCGCGTCGTACGCCCCGACCGTAATCACCTTTGCCGCAGTGGACGGAATGGTAAGCGTCGTCTCCTCCCGCGGCAGAAGGAATCCGGTGCCTTCGTTTAAAACGCCTCCCGCCGGGAACCACATATCATAGCGCCCCGTGACGATGCGCTGTGGAATCAGGCGCACCGTCCAGATTCCACTGTCCACATAGTCCCGCACAGGAAGAAAGTCCAGGTAGATCTCCTGGTAGGGGCTGTACGGACTCGGCTCTCCATAGTAGAGCAGAATCTGCGTCTGACCCAGCGTAAAGCGCTGCGGTCCCTGTATCTGCCGGATCGGTCCGATCTGCATGCCGCCCGGATGAATGAGAAGCACCGCCATCTCATCCGCATAGGATTTCCAGATCTGAAGATTTAAGGCGCTCTCGTACGCCTCACCGCGAACTCGACATTTTCTGCCTGCCCCATTCCAAGCGTTCCCGCCGTGTGCGTGGCAGCCGCTCCCCTCATTCCCGCTTCCGATCACGATCGAGCTCTTCCAGTAGTTTGCGAGATCATCCAGATAAGTCTCGATGAGCGACGTTCCCGTGTGACTTCCGTAATTATTCCCAAAGCTCAAGTTGATGGCGACCGGCTGCTGCCGCTCCTGCGCTTTTCTAAGGCAGTAATCCACCGCCTGCATCAGTTCCGTTGTCCGCGGAAACGTCCCCTCCCGCTGATTGCCGAGCTTTACAATCAAAAGATCGCTCTCATACGCCACACCGCGGTATCTTCCCTCCGACGCTCTTCCGTTGCCGGCGGCAATTCCCGCCACGTGTGTCCCGTGTCCCGATGCATCCCTGCTCGGGCAGACCGCATACCGCTGCTGTTCCGTGGGCTGCGCGAGCGCCTCGTTGATGCGCGCCTCATCGTACTCGGTTCCAAGGAAATACCCCGCCGGCGCCGACAAGCCCCCGGACGCCGGGATCGTCTGATCCCAGAAACTGACAATGCGGGTCGTACCGTCCGCCCTCCGAAAATCCGGATGCGCGTAATCGATGCCGGAATCAATAACCGCCACAAGGACACCGGCACCCGACAGGAAGGTTCTCTCCTGCAGCTGCGTAATGCAGGATGCACGCTTTCCATTGTCCACCGCGAAAAATAAAAGTTTCGGCTTTTCCATGTACTCGATTTTATCCAGCGCTGCCACCGGCTCCACGAGATGTTCCGGCAGCACTAAAACGGCATATTCATTCTGCAGATTTGTCAGTTGAATCCGCGGATATTCCTCCGGAAAATTTTTAAAAAGGAGCGTCTCAAGCTCCTCCGTTGTCCCGACAAATTTTACAATGACCTCCCACGTCTGTTCGGCACTATCGTAGCCGATGTCCAGCTCCAGCGACTTCTCCCGCTCCTCCTGTGTCGCCGCCAGTGCCAGATTCAGCAGATTCTCCATTTTTTCGTTCGGCATAAAAAATCTCCGCAACAACATCTTATTTCTATTAGATGCCGCCGCGGAGACCGTTATGTCTGCCTGTATTCTGTTTTTGTCTGTTTTTTATTTCACCCGCTCAGAAAACATCATAAAGAAGCTGACCAGAAGACATCCCACCGACACCCAGATCATGTGAATACCGTAGCGCATGGACAGATTGCCGCCGATACCGGCTCCGATCGCAAAGAAAAGAATGATTCCGAAATAGTAGAGCGACTGTCTTAACTGTTCCGGTCTCTTGTCCCGCAGATACATGGAAAATGCCGCCGTGCCGCTCCGCAGATTGCCAATGCACATCGTGCTCGCATAGGAATAGCCATTTACCTTGCGGAACGTCTGCACCTGCATCGCGCAGGCAAAAGACACCAGCACCGTCGCCGCCATGTTGTATTCCTGCGGGATAAATCCCACTGCAAATAAAATCACAATCTCAAGCAGCAGAATTCCCTGTCTCCAGTGAAGCCGCTTCGCGTATTTGAAACGCCCCTGTATGCGCTCCGCAAAAAACACGCCAAACGCAAACGCCAGCAACGGGAACAGATAGCGCAGTCCGTCCATCCATCTGCCCACCATAAAATTCTGGCTCATCAGCACCACGTTGCCGGTCTGGGCATTGGAGAAGACCTCCTCCCTCGTATTATAGGTATAGGCATCCTGAAATCCGCCGGAGACCGCCAGAAAAATACTGGTCAGAAATGCCTCTGACATCTGAAGTTCGTTCTTTTTCTCGTTCATAAGTATCTCTCACCCTTTCACATTCTTCTCTATTATAGCGGTTTACGTGAGATGCGCAAGTACCCGTTTTCTGCCGGCTCATAATTTCCGTTTGCGCGGCATACACTATTCCAGTATCTGAATGTGCGGCAGTCTGCCTGCGCATTCTCTCATGAAAGGAGTATTTTATATGTGCGGAATCTCCGGTTTCTGCGACTTTTCTAAAAATTTTAAAAAGGAACCCGTCCTCTGGGAACATATTCTCACCGACATGCATCACACACTCGCCCACCGCGGCAGCGACAGTTTCGGCACCTATTTAGACACGCATGTGGGGCTTTCCCACGCCAGACTCAGCATCCGCGATATTGCGGGCGGCAGTCAGCCCATAATCCGGCAGGACGGGGAACGCACCTGCGCGATCGTCTACAATGGCGAGATCTACAACACCGACGAACTGCTGCCGCCGCTTCTCGCCGCCGGGTATACTTTTTTCCACCACTTCCGACACGGAAGTCATTCTCTGCGCCTATCTGCACTATGGGAGGGATTTTGTCAGCCGCCTGAACGGCATTTTTGCCTTTGCGATCTGGGACGGCGGAACCGGTGAACTGCTTTTGTACCGTGACCGTGCCGGTACCAAACCGCTCTTCTACAGCACCCCGGGCGGCACACTGGTCTTTGGCTCCGAGCCAAAAGCACTCTTCTGCCACCCGGATATCACGCCCGCCATCGATGAAAACAGCCTGTTGGAGCTTCTGTCCATCGGTCCGGCACGCACGCCCGGCAACGGCATTTTTTCCGGCATGCACGAGGTTCTCCCCGGCCATTATCAGATTTTCTCCCGGGAGGGCATGGAGCAGGTGTGCTACTGGGATCTTACCGCCGCCCCGCACACCGATTCCTATGAAAAAACGGTGGAGATGGTCTCTTATCTGGTGCGCGATGCCGTAAAGCGGCAGATGGTCTCGGACGTCCCGGTCTGCACCTTTCTCTCCGGCGGCATCGACTCTTCCATCGTAACCGCGATCGCCGCAGGCTGCATGCAAAAGGACGGGCAGACTCTAAATACGTTCTCTTTTGATTTTGCGGAAAACGATAAATATTTCCAGTCAAACGCCTTTCAGCCCGAGCGCGATCTGCCCTACGTCAACATCATGCTCGCCCACTGCCAGACGCACCACACCTATCTGGAATGCTCCCAGAGCACGCTTTATGAGGCACTTTTTTCGGCGGTCGACGCCAGGGATCTTCCCGGCATGACCGATGTGGATGCCTCCCTGCTCTACTTCTGCTCTCTGGTCGCCAGACACAACAAAGTCACACTGACCGGAGAATGTGCCGATGAAATCTTCGGCGGCTATCCCTGGTTCTACCGCCCGGAGCTTTTAAACCGTGACGGTTTTCCGTGGTCTGCCGATGTCTCTGCGCGCGCCGCATTCCTGTCCGGCGACGTGACTGACCGCCTGGATCTCGCCGGTTACTCGCGCGCCCGCTATGAAGAGACCATAAGTGCTTCCCCGAAGCTTCCCGGCGAATCGCCCGAGGAAGCCCGCAGGCGTGCCGTCGGCTACCTGAATATCAAGTGGTTCATGCAGACGCTCCTCGACCGCATGGACCGCACCAGCATGTACTCCGGTCTGGAAGCGCGCGTTCCCTTTGCCGACCACCGCATCATGGAGTACGTCTTCAACGTGCCGTGGAGCATGAAGTATCAGAACGGCGTGGAAAAAACGCTGCTGCGCGACGCCTGCGCGGATCTGCTTCCGGCAGAACTGCTGCACCGCAAAAAAAGCCCGTACCCGAAGACTTACCACCCGGGCTACGAGAAGCTTCTCGCGGATCACCTGCGCCGGATCATAAGCGATCCGAACGCGCCGGTCTACCCGCTGATCGATCCCAAAAAAGCCGAGGCGTTCCTCGCCGCTCCCAAGGAGCTTGGCAGACCGTGGTTCGGTCAGCTCATGGCGGGACCCCAGCTTATGGCATATTTTATCCAGCTCAATGACTGGATGGAAAAATATCATCTGTCCGTGTAGGGAAAAGAAAACGCCTCCAGAATCGTGTTCTCATAATATGCGCAAAGCAGATACTACAGTGGATTTTCTTCCGCCCGGCTGTGAATCTGGAACCGAAGTGATATTGGAGCCAATCTGCACCATATCCGCAGGAGACAGAACAAAATCATTCACATTGAAATTCTGCTGGATGCGCTCCGCGTGAACTGACTTCGGAATCGCCACAATCCTCTCCTGCCGCAAGGAGTGCTGTTGGCAGAGCGGTCGGGGCAGCTTTCCTGCTGCGCCTCGCCGACCGCTTTTTCAGTGGGATATTCCGTTAGCTGGAGAACGAGCAAAACTGAAATCTTCCGTTTCCAGACTTGTTTGTATCCTTTTTCCCGAATTGGGAAACCTCGTTCCTACACTTCATATGGCTTCCGTCTATGCCCTGCTTTCCGAGTTTCCAAGTGCAGACACAGTTGCGAATGCTCATCTTAATGGAAGAATTTTTTGTCTTAATGGACTGCTTGAATTCCTTTAATGCTGCCCGATACTGCCTGAACATTCCCTTCTTTGCTTTATCAACCTTTTTGATTTTCAATTTTCTCACCTTCTTTCAAATGCCAACAAAAAAAGCCGCCATGAAGATGTACTCTCCATAACGGCTTAGTTAAATGTTATTTTTTCCTTTTGTGGCTCTTGGGATTAAGCCTCATTTCTTTTGCCATTCTTATTTCTTCTTCCCCAAGCTTACATTTTCTTTTTGCTTCGTCCCAAAGTTGCTGGCTGTATGCCATGAAATCACATCCTTTCAAGATTTTCTTCTTGACAAACAATACATATACCTTTACTATAGGTGTTAGGAAGAAACGAAGTTTACTACCGTACAGCTATTGCTCATGCGGCTTGCTCGTTTCTTTTTTTGTTCTTACCAAATCATATAGATAAAGTTTTCCATCTGCATCACATCTTACAAGCATTCTTGTTGAAAAAATGTTATAACGCTCCAGATTTCCATCTTCATCATAAACCGGTATTCCAAATCTTGTATTATAACGATACCATCCAAATTGTGCCTTTGCCCCATGTTTATTCTTATAATCAGGATACTGTGCCTTTTCAGAAGCAATCTGGATAAGTTCACCAATAGCAGGCGTAATGTTTGCTTTCGCTTTCATATTAGCACCTTTTAATCCCTTTGTATCATTTGAATGACTGAACTCATCTGGAAAATCAGAACCGATATATATTTTCTCTGAGGTTTCGGATATTTCAAAGTATTCTCCAATATATTCTTTCAGATACTGCTCTACTTCATTCCAATCTATCCCCTTCCTCGACTTAAATCTTATATCATTAATAAGGGCTATTTTTGAACCATCCAAATCCGTAATAATACTGACACTTTTGTTCATATTTCTCGTCCTTTTCTCTTCGTATCAGATATCTTTCGACATCTGATGCGATTTTACCATAAGTGTCACAATTATACTATGAATTTTTCTGCTTCTCCTTCGCTTTCTGTTCTTGGATTATTTCGTGTAAATTTGTGTTGCATCAATCTGATAACTAAGATTTGCCAAGGTTCCCTGACAACCAGCAACTGCACTTTTGGCACAATCCGGAATAGCCGCTAAATTTTCTTCCAAATATTTTGCTTTTTCTGGGTCATTCATGCACTTCTTTAAAAATGCACTTGATACAGATACCGTTGTTGGGATCCTGTGATTGCCATAATCTTACCTTCCTATCTGTTTTTACTTTGTCTGACTAGTTTCTTTCTGAACTTTATCAGTGTTTTTCTTCCAACAACTAAATCAATATTGCTCCTTTTCAACGCTTCTATGCCAACGCATCAAATGACGATGTTCCGCTTTCCGTCACTCCTATAGAAGCTGACGTACCTAGCAGTTCCACCAGTTTTCCTGTCAGATCTGCCACATCTTTGCCATCTATTCTCAGATTATATTGCCGTTCTTCCTGCTCCTGTTTTTCGGCACGCTGTTTTTCCAGCCGTTCTTCTGTCTCTTTCTTTTTCTGCTTTTCTTTTCTCGAGTCTTTCTTCAAGTTCTTTCCTTGCTTTTTTTCTGTTCTTGGATCAGCCTCATCCTGAGTACACATTACAGAACTCATGCTATCATATCCATTTATAGTAATACTATAACTCAGTATCTTTGCTCCTCTTGCTGCCACATAAGCTTTGACTGTTCTATTGTTTTTGGTATTAGCGATAAATTGTACTCCAGCCATTGTTTTGTCTTTTCATCTCCCATAGCCTCTGACAAAAAGAGCTGTTTATATTTACGGAATAATCTTTGCTTCTTAAGCAATCATATTTTTGTGTTAAATAGTTCTTATATTCATGGGCATTCTTATATGTTCTGCCCGTTTTGCTGCCAGCATTTTGTGTGTTGCTATAACGATTCGTGTTTGCAGCATAGGTAACACCTGTATCATTTTGAATCTTCATTATCCTATTATCCTTTCCCTGAAATTTTATTTATCTGTTTTTTATATCGCCCTTTCTTCATTTATTATCTACTCAAATGTAACAAACCGACCTTTTTTTGTAATAAAAAAAATCAGCAGACATATTTCCCACTGATTTTGTAATCGTCATGCTTTCTGGTCGAAATAACCATTATACTTCCTTATCTATCTTACCTGACGTTAGAGAGGAATCCGTTTTCAAATATGTACCATTGTTTGTATAAGTCGCACTTGCGCGGTTTGCAGCATTTGATATACCAGCTGCTTTCTGGGCTGTTTTGCCTGCAAAGGAATTGTAACCTGTAAAAACCGTTTTCAATGAACTGATATCTGCTTTCTTCAATGCATCTTCATCCAGCTCCAGCTTATTCCCCTTTCCTATGGTAATACCTATTTTAGAAAGTAAATGACTGGTTTTGTCTGTCATGCCTGTCATCCATGAAGCATTTCTGAGGACATCTTTTGTATTGGATTCTCCTGCCTCCTTAACAACGTCATTATAATCATCAATAAAAGCTTTCACTTTTTTGGTAATTGCATCCCAGTCATAATCCTCTACCTCTGTTTCTTCCCCGGTCTTTTCATCCTTCTTTTTAATTTTCTTTTTTTCCCAGAGTGACGCATCGTTTAGTGCATCTGCTGATTTTTTCAGGGAATCCGCACTTGTTTTCATCAGTGTAAGCTTCTGTGAAGTATCGCCTTTCCCCGATAATTTTTCTGCATCCTGCTTTGCATAATATGCTTTCATAAGTTTTCCATAGCTTCCGTTTTTAATTGCAGCATAATCAGAAAGCATATTGGTGTTTCCTACGGATGAACTGTCGGAAGTTCCGCCAAATAATGCGGAATAATCTACATTGCTGTTATATTTACTTGTGTAATCACTAAAACTCTTAATCTCTGACATAATCCCATTCTCCTTTACCAACTATAAGCGAATATCAATCGGTGTATATACTGCCTGTTGTGTTGCATTCTGTGCATTTTCCGGAGTCGGTGTTTCTACTGTCACCTGTGTTTCCCTTTTGATATCCGTATTCTTTACGCTGTCTGTCTCCTCTGCTGCTCCTGTAGCTTTCTGTGTTTTCTCAGATTTTTCAGTATTATTCTTTGTTGCTGTGCCTTCTGTATTGCTGTTATCCGCTTTTGCAGCTTCTTCTACTGATTTATTTGCATCAGCAAGTGTAGACATCTGTGCTGCTGTCGCAGACTGTGCCTTTGCCTTAAGCTCTGCCAGTTCTTCTTCCTTCTTCTCGGTATTTCCTTTTCCGGCATCCTGTTTGATTTCAGATTCAAGCACACTGGCACGTCCTTCTATCTGTGTTGCCATACTGCCCTGCACCTTTGCCTGTTTCATGGAAGAATCTGCGGAGATCATTGCCTGCATACTTGCCTTGGACAATCCGGTGCCTTTCTTTTTCGAAGTGTTATTTGTTCCAGCCACCATATCATCCATAGATGACGAATTTTTACTCTGCTGTTCCTTTCTCTGCTCGATCTGGTGCTGTCTTAACTGCTGATTGAGATTGTTAATCTCCTGCTGTATCTCCTGACGCTTTTTCATCTTATCCTCTAATGACATTTCTTCATTCGATGATAAGTCCTGTAGCTTCTGTTTGGCATTTGCAATCTGATTCTGAATATTTTTACTTACAGAATCATTCCCCTGTGCCATTCCCATTGTCCCTGACTGCATATTTGTCCCACTAAATCCATTAATTCTCATTTAATCCTCCTTGTTTTGCGGAGCAAAATCCGAACCCACTGGTGAGGAGAGGATTTAGACTCCTTGTTTTGCGGAGCAAAATCCGAACCCACTGGTGAGGAGAGGATTTAGACTCCTTGAACTTAAATTCTGAAATCCGTTTCCTTAAAAATCTGTACAACATGATTTCTCTTTACTGATTTTTCGGCATATCTTTCTTCACAATAAACAGCGATGTTGTGAACCGCCCTTTTTTGTTGTGAAGCAAATAAAAAGCACTAACTTCTTATTGTTAGTGCCTTTCCTGAAATACTACTTCTTTTTATTCTACCTGTAACATAATACTTAGAACCACTTCCTGATTCTCCTGCTCTAAAGAGATATCTCCCAGATACATCCTTGCAACCCTTCGGATATTATGCAGTCCAATTCCATGCTCCTTCCCGGATTTCTTTGTTTCCGGCAGATCGCTTTCCTTATATTTTAATGTGCCCTCGTAACTGTTTTTTATAGTTATCATAAAAATACTGTTTTTCCGAAAAGACGTAATACTGATATAAGGATTTTCACCACTAACATTCTCCATACAATTGTTAAGTGCATTGTTCAAAATCACGCTCAAATCAAATGCATTTAATTTCGTATCCTTCGGATAATGAAAATCTGATGTAAAACGAATCTGCCTCTCCTTCGCTTCTCTTAACTTTTCCATGAAAATCACATCAAGGACAGGACTCCCCGTTTTTATCTCAGGAGATATTTCATTCCACTCCTTTTTCAAATGCTCCATATATTCTGCTGCATCATCCATATGGTTCTCTGCCACAAGATGTTCCAGTATCTGTATATGATTCCCCATGTCATGACGCAGGCTGCGGATATCCTGATACAGCTTTTCCACTTCCCCGATATGCTTTTTCATATCACTGACCTGATTTAATACCAGTTCCTGCCCTGTCTGTTCTTCCTGTGCCACCTTCCAGTTTTGAAACATGATTGTCATAACAAGAATTGCTATGATAGAGATAAAATAATGCACGAAGCTTAAAGCTCCATAAAATCCATACGTATCAATCAGGCTCTTTCCTGTATCCTTTTCATAAATATTCAGATAATATTGCAGAATACCATATCCTGTTACACCTACGAGAGAAGGCATGATGAGCATTACCAGCTCTTTGCCGCTCATCTCATCTTTTTTGTATACATAGGCTTTATTGATCAGACCGATTGCGACTGCAAGGAAAACGATGCAGAGCACAATATCCAGAATTCTTGTTCCAGCATAAAGTCCATATTGCAGCCATTGTCTTCCGGCAATCATATTCCCAAAAACCAGAGCTTTTGTGATAAAATCATCCAGTCTGCCTGCCATTGCAACCGCAAGCCAACGGATAGAAAAGAATGTCACTGCAAGAAATAGTTTCTGATAGATGTTTCGTCTGTCCTGTACATACATCACAAGAAATGCAGCCACAACTCCCATCAAATATGCAGAAAAATTGCCAATCCGCTGCGGTATCAGATACAGCACAGACATAATTCCAATATAAACAATACTGACCAGAGCAGCTTCCCTTTTCTTTTTCATATATGGGTATACAAAAACACCAAAACAGATTCCTGTAAGAATCAAAATTGCAATAACAGAAAACTTCGATGTGATCATCCAGCATCTTTCCACGAAACTCATCTGACTTCATTTCCTTTCCTCTGGTTGTATTTCAGATACCTCCTGACAAACTCCGGATAGTTCTGTTTTGCAATCAATGCAGTTCCATTTTTCATAGTCACACAAGTTGCATCATATTTTTCTACATATTTAAAATGTACAAGGTATGCTCTGTGTGTTCGGAAGAAATCTTCCCCAGCCATATTCTGCAAATCCTGCAGCTTTCCGTAGTATTCAATATCCGTATTTCGTGTATGGATAATAACTTTCCGGTTAAACACCTCAGCATACACAATATCACGCAGAAAAATTTTTATATGGCTTCCGGCGGTCTGTACCATGATATATTTTTCGTCTTTTTCAAGTCTGGAACTCCTTTTTACGGCATGGACTGCCTTTGTCACAACCTCTTTCAATTTTTCATCGGAAAATGGCTTCACCAGATAATGAAATGCTCCGACATCAAATGCCTGAAAAACATACTCCTCTGCTGCTGTCACAAAAATGAGTATCATATCCTCATTGTCCTGCCGAAGCATCTTTGCCGTTTCCATTCCATCCATTCCCGGCATCTGAATATCCAGAAATAGAACATCCGGCTTACTGCCACTTGCAATCAGTTTCTCACCCGATAAATATTTCTCTATAACCGCATCCGGCAATAACTTTTTTATTTTTTCCTCCAGTATCTGAACCATAGATACTTCATCATCGCAGATAGCAATTTGCATTTTGTCACTTCCTTTTTGTCTGATAAATATATTTATTATTAATTTATGAACTCAATGCCGCTACCAGCGACGAATATCTTTCCGTTTTTTATCTACTATTTACTAAAACGCAATCAACAATCTAAATCTGCAAATCAATAGTATTTCCTTCATTATTGTTCTTTTCCTTTGATTCCTCTGCGGATATATCTGCCTTTATTTTGCTATAAGAAACATTTCCTTTCGCTTTTTCGCCATACTCTTCCTTCAAACGGGCTAACTCATCATTATAAATTGATGTAAACACTCTTGCTCTTGCAAATTCTTCATCTGTACTTATAGCTTTCCAGTTTCTTGACTCTGGATTATAAGAAAGCGTTTTATTACCTTTTGAATCCCAAAACATACATGCAGCATTCATTTTGCCACCAGTTTTTTTCATGCTTGATTCATATATAGCCTTTCTATCAGGAGATACTGTTTCTCCATGCTGCATACACAATTTTCGATAAGCATCATCATCCCTTTTTCCAGTAGCAAACTCTTTTCTTGCAAGTTCTTTTATTGCTTCGTCAAATTCTTCCTCTGACATCGCTGGTTTATCTCGTTTTGTCATGATAGTATCCCAGTTTGGTTTGGTAAAATTAATGTCCACAGGCTTAAATCTTAATGAGAAATTACCATAATCACATTGTGCTAACGGATCATTTGAACTTGCTTTTTTCCCGAACATCTGCTGAACCATTTGAGCATATTGCAAATAATTATCTCTTGTTATCTGCATAATATATTCCTCCATATTGGCATATATTTCATCTGCTCCAAATACACTAAATCAAAAAATCAACCCTTCCGCCGATTTTATTCTCCTCCGGTTTGATAGAATCCCTGTCAATATTTTTGATCTTATCTAAAAGTTCTTCTTTTGAATTTTCCTGAACTGTAGTTTTTCGTACTTCGATTTGCTTGGACTGTTCCTTTTTCTTTGCCTCTTTTTTCTCCTCAGCTTTCTTTTCCTGAATCTTTTCAAGATATTCTTTCTGACTGGCTGATGATTTTTCCAATTGTGCAAAGAAGGTTGTAGTTCCGTCACTATTAAAAGAGATGCCAAATTTTGTTATTTTTGTATCAGCATCTGCATTGCCGTTAGTCTTACCGAATGTTCTTTCAAATCCGAACTGGGCATTGATTTCATCTGACATGCGCAAAGCTCCCTCAATGCTATGCATTTTTTCTGCATAATATTTCGGATCAGACGCCATCTTCTCCATTTCTTCCTTTGAGAAAATAACCGTATACTCCTTATCACTTTGGGCTAAAAGATCCTTGGCATTATCACCATTTTCAAAATCGGCAACCATAAAATCCATGTCGTTTCTTGATCCACGCAAATTCTCCAGCATTTTTTGTGCCGCTTTACTGAGATTTTTTTCAGCGATGCTTTCAGTCGTATTTTTCTTTAATTTCGTATTTTCTGTTTGTTTGTGCTGTTTCTTTTTCTTATTTGCCGTACCACTCTTGTAGTTGTTCTGGTGACTTGCATAAGCAGCCGTGGTTGTGCTTACATTCATTGACATATCCGTTGTCCTCCTTGTACATATCACATCGTAAATCCGTTTACTGTTCTTTTCTATATATCGGCATAATTGTTTCGATTATGAATCTTATCATAAAGTTCTGGACTTCACGTGAAAAATCAAAAGTGCCACCTGGCACTGCTCCTATGCTCATTTTTTCCTTGCGCACAATATTTATTTTATGCTCTGGCTTCAAAAGAAGGTCTATCCTGATCCAAATAATCCGGCATCTCTCTCAATTCTGAACTTCCATTCTCTTTTACGAAATTATATTCGCTCCAATAAATAGAATAAAATTCATCTTTTTTTGCAAGTTCCGCTGGTGTCATCTCATAGCCCCAGCCATTTCCAAGATTAGATAATACCGTTACTCCCTGATACTGAATTTCAGCACCATAACCACCAGTAGTTAGAATTGGGCAATTCAATGTTCCTCCTCCTGCCAGTGCAAACTGTTTTTCAGCAAAATTACTGCTTTTTCCTTCTGCCTTCTCCAAAAAATCCAATAGTGATAATTCTCCACATCCTTTACATTTCGAATTGCCAGTTTGTTTTTTTATAGTATTTTTAGCCTGTTCATATAATTGCTTTCTATCAGGTGCAACATCTGATAGATATTCTGCCCGTAAACCAAGAACCTGTCTGGAAATATATTCTGACTCTGTCTTATTTGTTGTCGTAGCTGCTCGTCGTGCCAGTTCTCTAATTTCACTAACAAATTCCGTCTGCGTTTTTGAGCTTTTCCCTTTTGTTGGAATAAAAGAGCCAATTCAGTTCTCCGTTACTGCATGAGGAAATTAATTGCTCTTTTCCAATAGCTCCTATACCTGACAATGATATACCCATTAACTCAACTCCTTATGTGACACTTCATAATCACCAAATATGTCATTAATTCTTGTTTCATATGCATACCACCGTGTAAATACAGACATATTCCCCAGGAAATTTTTAACTTTAGAGGTATCTTCTGACTTCGGATAATAATCTTCCATCAAATCCCAGACATTACGAATTTCCCCTTCCGATCCGGTGCGTAACGTCTGAAATGGAACCTTTAAATCGTAATTATTCTCTCCGATTGTTATTTTCAGATTTCCATTAAATTTATTGTCCTCTGTAAAAGATGTTACCTGTTCCTTGAAAAACATCTTAAAATTCTCAGGCGGTATCGCTGATTCCTTTGCCAGACTGCTCCTGCCCGCCTGATTTCTAAACTCAAAATTCCATGTGCTGTTAAAATCAAAACCACCATCTAATGTAAGGCTGGAATTTGCTTCGATTTTATCACAGTCAATCTCAGCCAAATTCCATTTATCAATCATCTGCTTGACAGATTCCCTCAATGCCGCATTGGTTTCATTGCATTGATAGTAATAATCTGAATTATAATAAGTCCAATCACTATGACCATCAGAATAGTATTTTTCATTCCATGCCTTGCCTTCCTGATAGTTCGCCAGACCTGCCGCCCTTGCATTTTCTTTCGCAAAAATCTCATACATCTCACTTACGATCTGTGTATTATCTGCTTCATTGGTTCCAGATGTCTGGTGCTGTCCGGTCCGGTAAGTACGCATGGAAGTACAACATTTCTCAAAATAAGAATCAAGATCCTCTCTGCTCACCTTTCCGGCATAAAATCGGTCATATGACTGGATATATCTTTCTGCATTGCATAGCCAAAGGAATCTCCGAATGTGCTTTTCGGCATGCCTGTCACTACATTAAATTTTTGATAACAGTCACATACATATACCAGTGGTTCTGCCATTTTCTCAAAAGTGTCTTTTCTGGTTTGGATTTTTTTGTCAAATCCTTTACCTTTTCTTTGTATTCATCATATTTGCCCGCATCATTTACAATATTATTTACGTTGTTTGAAGCAAGCGCTCCGATGTAAAGTGTACTGTCTCTCATACATTATCCTCTCTAACTGCTACCAACTTACTTTTAGTTTTTCTAATTTTTCCAGAAAAGCAACATAAACTCTCTTTCTTTCATACAAGCTCGCTGAACTTCGATACTTTTCGGAACATATTCCGTGGGTGATCTAAATCGTAAAGAGCCTGACTCGTTGCCTGAATTGCAGACTCTGTTGTATTTCCCAAAATGTCGATGTTATCCGCATCTCCATCTCCTTTAAGCTGTTTATTCAGCCTTTGTACCATCATCTGCGATATATGACTCAACATTCCATTTTTCTTTATTCCCATGCCGTTTGCATTTATATCCTTAGCAGCTTCCATCCATGCATCTTTTACATCCCGTGGAGTATTCGGTCCAATCATATCAAATGCTTTTTCATCAAAGTCTGCTTCTGCCATATATGGATTTATATTTTCATTTTCCTGAACCGCACATTCCGTACTAAATTGAGGGATATTATTCTGCTTACGTCTAGTTATCATACGACACGCCATTCATAGAATAATTAGAATTAATCTGCATAGTGCAAGTCCTCCTTATTAATCACATGACACTTTATAATTAACATAATCACCGTCACTTTCATAATGGCTCATTAGATTTTTTGTTTCCTGAACATTGCCATACATTGCTCATTCCCATATAAGACACATTATTAAATCACACATTTTACGCTTTCATATCGAAGTTGCCTTGTGATATTATGTCTTCGTTTATACTGCCAGCCTTTTCTTCACTATTTAATGCTTTTCTCGCCTCGCTAAATGCCTCATAATATGTCATTTTCAATGCTGAATGCACCTGTGACTCTGCTTTTGTTTCTTTTTCCTGCCAGCCTACTCCCCCTGTATAAGTTAAAACTTCTTCGCCATCTTCATTGTATACATGAATTGCCGAGCCTGTCCCTGTTCCCTGATATTTTGCCCCATAAGGTATTCCAAACAGCATACAGAGCCATTTTTTGTCTGCTTCCTCAACTTCTTTCATTGCTGACATATTACCGGAATTCATTGATTGACTAAACTTTCCAATTAAGGCAGCTCTATTCGGGGCTACTTTGCTTACTTCCGTCTTTCTCAAATTCATAAATGCATTTCCCATATATACATTGTCCTGTGCATCTTTTTTTGCCAGATCAACAATCTTCTCTTTTAAAGAATCCGTTAATTTCCATTTGTTTTTTTTAGAAGATTTAGAAACATTTTTATTCGATGTGTTCCACACTTTTGCTGTGCTATAATTATTTGATATTTCCATTTAATTGAATCACCTCTCTGTTCTGTCATTTATGTAATCATACAATTCCTTATATGACAGATAACCTGATAAGTTGTTCGAATCATATTGTAACTGCATAAATTCTTTAATCATGCTCATATAGTCTTTCTTTTCATTTATGCTGTCAGAATCATAAGTGATGTTGCCATTCACACCACCAGCCGCATTCATGAAATCTCCAAAAGCATTTTTCGTAAATCCTTCTACATCACTATATGTTGTATATGCAAGCATTTCCAAATAACTTGCATTTCTTGGATCAACATCATTTATCTGTACATTTGTATCTGTGTAATTTCCTTCTTTGTCCCAATATCTTACCCTGTATTCTGGGTTTGCCGAATCATATGCATCTGATTTATATACAGATGCACTACTGCCATCCGGAAATCCTACTGCTGTTAATGCATTTCCACTATCTTCTGTTCCCGACATATGTAATGTAATATTAGAAGATGTACTACTTACATTTGATAACAAACCGGAATTCATACCGTTCGCTTTCGCAGTGTTTCTTTTTGTTCCTGTATAATAATTTGAATAATTATAACCGTTAATTCCTGCTATACTCATTTTCGTTTCCTCCAATTATTTTCATTCCTCTGTCATTCGGAATCTATTCACTCTCCATAGCATAATAATCCCAAATACCATTAAGCATTTTCCGATCACCATCTGATACATTCAGATTTAGCCTTAAATCTTTCCAATCACCCGAATACTGCTGCGATAATTTCTGGTTATCCGACTGGATGGCGGATAAAAATGCCTGATATGCCTAATTTTGGATAACCCCCTTTTCTTTAGATTTTGCAGTATTTTCCTGGTTCTCACCTATGTTCTGTTCATTTGCTGTCTGTTCACTTTCTTTATGGTAAACTACCGATGGTGTAAAATCCTGTAATTCTGACCAGATTTCTGTGGAAGTTGCCATAAAATTACTGTGATTTTCATATGCCTGATTTAGCATATCCAGTTCTTTTTCTTTTGGTTAATTCCTCAATTTTGCCCGATTCCGTCACATAATACTCTTGCTCATAATCTTGTGCCGCATATTTTTCTTCAATGCTGTTTTTCATTTTGTTATATGCTGTTGCCATTCTGTTTACATGATGTTCAAAAGTATCTGACTTCACCCCTGTGTCGTATCTTCCTTTGCTAATACCTCTGTTACTTCATTTTCAAACCGATTGACATAATCCATAAAACTAACTGATGATAAATGCTTAAAGATTTCCTGCCCTGTCTTTGAAATAGAAAGTGTATCTGTGTACTGTGTCATTTTCTTTTCTAAATCTGCCGGAATATTTTGCTTTGTATTTTTTCTGCTGTTTTGTTCGATTGCAGAATATGTAATATTCATATTATTATAAATCTTCATAACTGTCTCCCCTAAAAGCCTTACCTGTACTCATATATTCACTTGTTTTCGCATTAATCTGTGTCCCTGCATTATCAATTATTTTTTGATTTGTTTTTTGGGCTGAAGCTATATAGGATTTCAAATCAATACTTTTGTCAACATTTGTATTATGTATTCTTCCTTTGTATTTTTTACAAGTTTTTCCTTTCCTGATGCACTTATCGTTAAAGTATCTCTTGTACCGCTGCAACCTGCATCTTGACTTCTTGTAGTTTTTGTTGTTTTCCAAACAGCGCATTAACGAATGACTGATTGGTATAAATTCGGCTGTTAAAGAAAATATTCATAATATCACCTATATCCTTAATATGACTTATATCATGTTCCATTCTTTTATAATTTCATCGGCACTATTCTTCACATATTTTATACGCTCTGCACCAACTACGATTTTTTTGCACCAACTACGATTTGAGCACAAAAAAAGGACGAAACCGCCCTTTTTACGAATTCAGAAACAAATCTGCTACAAATCTGTTTCCATCCTGCTTTAATTGTAAATTCCCATCATACTTATCTATGCTCTGTTTCACATTTAAGAGTCCTATCCCTCTGCCTTTTCCCTTATCTGATACCGGCATACGTTTTTTCCATTTTACCTTTCCACAACTGTTTTCTATATGAACTACCGTCATCTTATGATAGGCACTGATTTTAATAAAAATATTTTTCTCCGTCAGCATTTGCAGCAGCTTCAATCGCATTGTCCAGCAGATTCCCGAAAATAGTTGTTATGTCTATCGGCTCTATGTAAGATAATTCTACATTGTCTATCTTAATGTCCGAATGTATCCCTTTCTCCTGCATGACAGCATTTTTATCTGTCAGCAGAATGTTCAATATCGGATTCTCTGTGTAAGACATAGGAATCAGTGGTGCCAGTGTACTTCTGATTGCCTCTGCATATTCGCCAGCCGTATGCTCCCTCTCTGTTCCATACAAATTCTCGATAGCCCTGATATGCTTATCCACATCATGTAATATCCGTATTGTCTGACTATATTTTTCAGTCTGTGCAGATAATACTCATACTGCATTTTTGCCTGTTGCTCCAATGCCTTTACGCGGTTTTCATAGTGTTCTCTTTTCGTCTGCCATTTTGACATAATACAAAAGATACAAGTCAGCTAAAACGATGCACCCCATATTTACCGCTGACAGATAGCTTTTCTGCCCATCCCTAAAATTCTGCACAATCACAAGCATATTGACCAGACTGTAAAAAAAGCATGATTCCATATATGATATATTGTTCTCTGGAACAGGCTGCTTCTGTCCTTTTTATCAATCTTTTTATCAAAACATAGTATAGGAAAATCAGCACTATCTTTGAAAATGCCACTTCCAGACAATATTGCATGACAACATCAATATTTGATATTCCACAATCTGCAAAAAACAGTGTAACAGAAGCACTCCCAGCGTTTCACATACAGACATACATAAAACCAGTACTTCACTCTCAGTAATTCTGCGGATTGGCCTGTCTGCATCTTCGTAATACAGAAAATATACCGTTACACCAACTCCAACAAACCATATCAGCAGATTCAATATTGCAAAGTTCAGCATATTTATGCCAAATGCAGTAATTCCCATCGCTATCTCTGCCGCTATATACAAAGTTCTATTGCTGTAACTTTTCTTATATCTTTCATTCATAAATTGAAAAAGAATTGTACAGATAATAAAACAGGAAAGTCCATTACATATCACAAGTAAAATCTTATCCATCTTCTATTCTCTCCTCTGGGTTTTCTGCAAAAATTTATTCATTTCTTCCCGGAAATCAGAGCTTCTTTTTTGTGCAAGGGACAGTTCTTTCCCATTGTCCAGATAAATATGAAATCCCTGTATCTTCTCAATATGTCTCAGATTTACAAGACAGCCTCTGTGATTTACCGCAAAATCATATGGTTGTAATTCTTCCACAAGGTTTTCAAATGTACATTCACATTCATATCTGCAATCTTCCATAATAATTGCTGCTTTTCTGGATCTTTTTATGTACTCAAAATATAATATCTCGTTTAATTTCAAACGCACACAACCTGCTTTTGTTCCTGATTCATCTAGTATTTCAAATTCCTTTTCTATTTCCGGACATTTCTCCTGCCCCAGAATTTCCATAATCTGCGTTTTCATTTCTTCATTGATCGGTTTACACAAAAAAGAAAACGCATGTACCTTATTAATCGCCTGTGCCATGTATTCTTCATAACTGGTAATGTATATAATTTTTATATCATGATTTTTTTCTTTCAGCTTTCTTCCGAGCGTAATTCCGCCCAGTTCTTCCATGGAAATATCCAGTATTCCGATATCAATCTTGTCATTATTGTTCAGCAGCTCATTCGCCGATAGAAATGACCGAATCTGATATTGAACCTGATATTCTGAAAGAATTTTATCCAGCATCAGCGCCGCTTTGTCAAGATCTTCCTTATCATCATCGCATATTGCTACTTCTAACAATCCAATCTCCTCCCTGTAATAACTTTTGTTTTTCTATTATACCATATCGGCACTTTTTATAATTGCCGATATGGTATGGTCATCAAAATTATTTTTACCTTTCCCTCTCTGTCACGCTTCCTTGTACTCCGTCTGCCATACGCCTTCGTTCCATGATATTTCTTTCTGGCTTCCAGTTCCTCTAAGAATTCATCATATACACTCATCTTATAACGGATACTCTTCATCTTAGCCGCATCATATCCCATCCTGTTCTTATATGCTTCAAATTCCTGTGAAGTATCCTCTATTGGCGTTGGGAGCTGTCTGACACGCTCCTGTATGGACATCTTTGTATAATCCGGTGGTATCTCCTGCTCTTCTTTATGGGAAGCCGGTTCTGTCTGTTCTTCCGCTGCTATTCCCTGCCACTCCCGGTTAAATTCATCAAACGCAGCACCATAGAACACTTCCTCCTCGTCATCACGAATGTTCTCTTTCTCACAGAACCGGTCAAAGCCCTCATATACACTGATATCCCCTTCTGGCTTTTCATATTCCTTTTGAACACTCCCTGCTGTATCTATACCGACACTTTCCTTAACATCAGATATATCCCATTCCGCATAATCATCATATCTTCCGGATTCCTGCTCGATATCAGCCTTTATGCGTTCATACTCCAGTCTGCTTTTTTCCTTCTTTTTCAGATATTCAGTTATCCCTGCGACAGTAAATCTTGCACCAAGCCTGCTCCCTCTGACCGCCATCGGCTTTCCTTTTTTATCCGTCCTGTATTTCAGGGCATAGGATATGGTATTGCCCCGGAGCCGAACATCCATCAGATAATACACCTTCGCATAATCAATCACATCCTGCAAAGTCTTATTCTCCGGTCTGTTCATGGCATTTCGCAGAAGCACCTTTATTTCTTCCCGAAACGACAGCTTATCACGCTTTTTCATCTGATATTCTGCGAAGCTCTGGCGCTCCCTGTCTTTATCCTTTACATAATAGCTGTCACGATACGAATGAACCAGTCCACGCTTCCTGCACTGTTCCCCAAAATATCTGCACATTTCCTTCAGCTCCGCCGGTCCCCGTCTGAATGACTTGCCATCTTTCACATTGCAGTTGCTTACCAGAAAATGCACATGTGTATGTGCTGTATCTGTATGCACTGCAAACAATACCTCATATCCTTTTGAACAGAAGAACTCCCTCGCAAAATCCTCTGCTATTTTATATGCCTGCTCATAGGTCAGTCCGTCATTATCCTCCGGGTGAAAGGATATCGAAAGCTTCTGTGCCAGTATCTCCTTCTGCTTATACCTGCTGTACCTTTTGTCATGCATCTTTCTTGTTATAAGCAGGCTGTTTGCAAAGTTATCTCGGTTACAGCCGAAAGCTTTATACAGGTGTGGTTCTGTCTTTACCACACCATCTTCCACCTGCTCTTTTCTTCTGCCTAAAATATAATCGGCAGCACTTTTCAGCTGTGCCACCGATTTGCAATAGCTGTAATTCACATTTACATTGCCATATACATCGCCCATTACAATGTACCTCTCTTTCCTCTTTATTCTTGTTTATATACTTGTTTCTGCTGTCGTTTTATCTCATAACAACTTCTCTGTAATCTTCAACAGCAGGTCTTCTATCTTCTTTAAAAATACATTGGTTGCCTGAAACTGAATATCCGAGAACACTCCCGGATATATATTGATGGTATAAGCAATCTGGTTGATATTGACTCCCTGTTTCTTCATTTCATGCACTGCCTGTGCCAGCAGCTCCCGGATATCCTTTAGTGTCACACCATCCACACGCTTTCCGTCATATACATCAAGAAGATAGTTAAGGAAATCTGCATTTCCCTTATATCCGCTTGCTTCCTTTATCCTGTCAAATCTCTTTTTTAATGCTTCATCCACTCGAATGTAGATAACCTTGTCTCTTGCTCTGTTTGCCATATAAGTCCTCCTATCTGTCTAAAAAGTGTAATAGTCACTTCCTGTCACATGAAAAAAGCAGACACATGACATACATCACATATCTGCTCATTGCATCCTGTTATTCTGTTTTTATATCCATCTGGCTACATATCTGCCTGATGATATAACCCTTTACTGCGGGTGTGCCCTCTTTCTTTGACTGTGGCTCCACTTTTTTGTATGGATATAGCTATATCTGTAATTCCGGCTACATTCCGCCACATTATTATTGCCATATGCTGCCGCTTTTAAGCTGTACCGCAGCCATTGTTTAGAAATTCTCCGCAGGCAGGGCACATCATCCCATCTGTCAGCCTGCTGTAAAAAACACAGCAGACTTCCGAAAGCCATTCTGCGCTTACCGCTCCGACTGGCTTTCCCACATCTCTTTTTTTGCCAGAAGAAATCTCTCTCCTGTGTTTCGATGTGGTTGGGATGATATAGGCAGGTAGTACCGCTGGCTTGCCAACTCGTCAAAAAAAGGAAGCGAAAATGCCTTACGGCATCCCCGCTTCCTTTTTCTTCCTCATTGTCTTCACCATCGGTGCTACCTGCTTAAGGGGCACAGCCCCCTAAGAACCCCCACCGGATAAATATTGCCACCTGCAAAGGTGGTATCAATATTTTCCGGCTTTATAGCCTTCATCCCATAGAATCTTCTGCACTTTTGCTTTACACACCAAAGCTGTAATCAAGAAATTCATTATCCTCCGGTTCTTCCTCTGCTGATTCCCCCAGAACCGCTTCGGCAGTATGCCCCTGCTTAATTCTGCCATTTCCATTGCCATTTGCAGGGCTTGGCATTACCGGCATACCTGCATTTGCACCTGCCACAGTGCTCTGAAATCCTGCCGTAAGCACTGCCTGTTGCTGAATCAGATACATTCCCGCCAGTGTCGGAAGATTTGCCAATGTTTTTTCAGCCGCCTGCGCTACGATGCGTTCCACAAAAGCATCTTCTTTTTCCCTTGTTTCAAGATACGGATCACGCTTTTTTCGCAGATGCCTTTCGTAATAGTCATTGATGGCACAGATAACAAATTCATTCTGTGACTTAAACTCTTTTTTCCACCTCATCAGAGTGAAGCAGGCTCCATGCCTGCATTGCACTCTCACTGTTCCGGTTAACTCGGACATTCTTCTTCCATGATTTTTCTGCCATTTACATCGCCTTCTTTCTCTGCTGATGCTTTAAGATCATATAGCAGTAATACTCATACCCCTTTGCATTAGCTCTGATATCATGGTCAAATGTCACTCTGTCCATATCATACTCGCCAAATGCCTCTACAATCCTTGCACCACCGCCCATAACATACAGCCTCATCATCTGCTCATTGTACTCATAATCACGCAGCTTCTGGAAAATCTGCACTGCATACTCTTTTGCAGCTTCCACCATCAAACCTGCATATGGTTGTGCAATATCTGTCTCCCCAGTGCGGAGGAAATTCTCAATTACCTCGTGCATCAGTTCCGTTCCGGTATTATCACGAACCTTATTTAAGATAGCTTTCTCACACTGATACACTCCCAGCTTTTCTGTCAGGACTTGCTTTCCATAGGTCTGCCATTGTTCAGATACATCAGGTTCATTGTTCCGTTTCCGATATCCACAAGAAGGTTCATTCCCTTGAAGTCTTTCAGGTTCTCCGCTACCGCAGAGTAGCACTGCGGCATTACCGTACAGCCTGTGAACTCCATTTCATAGGTTCTGTCCTTGTAGCCGACTTTTACAATTCTCTCTTTCATCATATAATCCCGGAAGGTATCTCTCTGTGCCTGCACCCATTTCAGCGGAAGTCCTACCGCAAGGTGGATACGGACAGCATTTCTTCTGTCCGTATAGCCTCTTGCTTCCAGCTCTTTCACAACTGCCGCCATTGTAAGCACATAGTTATCATCATCTGTCACTTTGTCTGTAACAAATCCTTTGTGTCCTTCCCCGATGATATAGTATCTGCCATTCCATTCAATAAAGTCTCTGGCAAATACCGGAGCCTTATCACTCACACTTACCGCAGTCGGAAATACCCTTCTTGCGGTCTTAAAATTACCATAGCCTGCATCTACTCCAATAATCAGACTCCCGTTCATCTTATATTCTCTGATTTTCTCTGTCATAATAAAATCCTCTCTTTCTTAAATTGCATACTTTTCTTTTACCTCTTCTGCTGTTGGGAAAATCCCGGTATCAACATATACTTTGTTTTCCCCCTGCAACTACCTCTGCGATATGTGCATCATTATCTGCCATAAGCAGTTTTTCCGCTTTTGCACTCGCATTCTCCAAAGCTTCTTTTATCTCAGCCTCCTGCACCTTTGCACGGATTGCTTTTGTTTTTGGCATGAACTTTGCCCTGCGCCGCCTCTGATACATGGCATTGCGCTCACGAAGTCTTTGTTTTTCCTTTATTTCAGCCAGTTCTTCTTCCGTCAGTTCCTGTGCCGGAAGTTCCACTTTACCGATGAAGTTAAGGTAAATCTCTATCTCCATCACACGCTCGCCATCAATCTTTTCCGCTTTGTGGACAAGTATCTTATCCACAAATTCATTGATGATGACAGGTGTTAATTCCGTGATATCCGTGTATTTATGGACTAATGCCAGAAATTCCTCCGTCCGGTCTGTATCCTCGTCATACTGTGTAAGCTGCTCCCTGCATGCCTTAATGGACTGTTCCAGTTCTGCCTGTTCTTTTTCATACCCTGCCGATAGCATTTCATATCTTTTGTCAGGCAGTCTGCCAAGGGCATTGTCCTCATACACTTTTTTAAGAAGGATATCAAGCTCTGCATACCGCTTCTCCTGATGCTTTAACGCAGCCTTCAGCTTCTTCGCCTCACTCTGTTCCCGGATTTCTGATGCACTGCGGATGCTTTCGACAAATGCTCTCATCCATCCTTACACTTTTACACGCATACTGAATGGTTTCCAGCACAAGCTGGTCAATCACCTTTGCCTGTATATTGTGCGAACAGCAGACCTTTTCTGACTGGTCATGGCTGTTATTATAATTGCCACAGTTATAGCAGGCTGGAGTTGTTCTGACACTGCCATCCGGCAGTCCTCTCCAGTTCCTTCCTGCACGCTTTCCCTCATTACGATAATGCATCTTTCCACCGCAGTCCGCACAGAAAATCTTACCCACAAACGGATTTGACTCGCCTTCTGTGTTTATCCTGCGTTTGGTCTTTCTAAGCTCCTGCACCATATACCATGTTTTTCTGTCAATGATCGCCTCATGGGTATCCGTAAAGACCACTATCTCGTCACTGTCATTTCTTACAGCAGTCTTATCCTTATAGGAAAGCTTCTTTGTACGGAAATTCACAGTATCTCCCATATATTCCGGTTTTTCAAGCATTCTTACGACACTTACTCCTGCCCATTCATATGGCTTTGACATATCACACCGGTTCTTGTAACATCCATATCCCCGCTTTGCCTGATAATATGAAGGTTTTTCCACCTTTTCCTCAGTCAGTATCCTTGCAATCTGATATGGTCCGATTCCCTCAACTGCCATCCGGAATATCCTGCGGACAACTGCCGCAGCTTCCTCGTCAATGAGCCAGTGATTCTTATCTTCCGGATCTTTGATATATCCGTATGGTGGATTGTTGGTAATTGGTTTCCCGTCCCTGCCCTTTTCCTGCAATACTGCCTTTATCTTGCGGCTGCAGTCACGCAGATACCATTCATTCATGATATTTAAAAAAGGGGCGAATTCGCTGCTGGTGTTAATATCACTGTCAACACCATTAGAGATAGCAACGAAATGGACACCTTTTTCCCGAAAGAATACCTCCGTGTAAAATCCTACCTGTAGGTAATCCCTGCCGACTCGGCTCATATCCTTTACAATGACTGTGCCAATGCTTCCGTCCTCAATCTGCCGGAGCATTTCTTTCCATCCCGGTCTGTCAAAATTCTCACCGGAATATCCGTCATCTGTAAAATGCACCAAATCGGTATATCCATTACTCTTTGCATAGTCCTCCAGCATTTTCTTCTGGTTCACTATACTGTTGCTGTCTCCCGCAAGCTCATCGTCCCTTGAGAGTCGCTCATAAAGAGCAGTTATTCTGTTTTTCGATTTGTCAGTTGTCTGTCTGGTTCTGTTCATGCCGAACTCCCTTCCGGCAACTGACTCATTTGTGGTAGCTCTATCTTATCATAATCCGCTTTCTCTGTCAGCACCTCTCTTGAAATAATGTGGGAAATCTTGTCCGAAAAGGTATCTGTACTGTTTTCACTCGTTAATACCCTGATTTTGTAAACTGTCCCACCAATCCTGCGATAAAAAAATCCAGCTTCACATGAGCCGGACTTTCTATTGCCATTATTTAGTTTTTCTGCCTCCATAATCAATCCTTGCCTTTCTCTCTGATAAAAATTATAATTGTTTCATGCTTCCGCTTCGTGTAACCGAAGCTTTTATTTATCCATACTTCATAGCCTTTTTGCTCCTTTCTGTAATTGCTTTAGTGATAAAAAGGATTACTCTCTTCACTAATAGGAGAAATACGGCTACAAAATCGGAAGTGTTTTGAAATTATTTTTGAAAAAATTTTTAAGGACTGATTAAATTGCCAAAAGATGAGGAACTAAAAGCTTTCCGCAAACAAAACTTAATACCAGCATACAACGATTCTTCCAGTGAGAAAACTATGCTGCACAGGGAAGCTCGTGCATTGGCAATCAGCCGTCTTGAAGAAACTGCACGAACCGAGGAAGAATTTGCAAATGTTATATCGTGGTGGGATAAACTTGATGACAACAGGGAACGCAGAGAGCGCTACCATGAAATCGGACGCTCTGAAGTACCGCTTGAATGGCACGCCTCTGATTATGTCCTGCCCGGTAATGCCAACTATGACATGGTACTGTGGCAACAGATACTTGCCGGCGATTTTATTGATTATATCTTTGATGAGCCGGATTACATCCATGAGCTTGTACGCAGTCAGGATTTATGCCTGATATTAAAGAATATGAAAGAACACCAGAAACAGCTTTTGTACTATGTGATTGTCCGGTCATACTCCACTCTCCAATACGCTGAGCTGAATGGAAAGACTGACCGCAATGTGCGTGGTGTAAGGGAAACTGCCATAAAGCAGATAAGAAAGAAATATAAGACTGCTCTCGAAACAAGGCTGCTTCATCTGCCTTGGACACTTACATTGGACGAAAAATATTTTTTTGAAAACGGGGTAAGAACTAAAGACGAAAAGAATTCTGAAAAACAGTGACTATGCTGCCTGAAATAAATAACAGGGTAATATGATACTTTTAATGTTTTGTCAAAGAAAATTGCGTTGAAATTTCAGAATGATAACCCTTGACCTATAATGTGTAATCGAATAGAATTGTTAATAGATTACAGTTTCTTTATATAGAAGTTATACGAATTGAATTTCAGACGATTGCTCTGATTCCAGTGAAATCAGATTGGAGGCTTTTCATGAAAAATCTATTTGAACATACCAGTTCCCCATGGATACGGTACAGCAGTTATGAATATCGCACTGCCGAAGATGGAACTTTATATATTGTAGTATCTGCGGATGCCAAACCAGAAATGTATAATCCTATGAAAGATGCAGAATCACTTGTACTGGCTGCTGTCAATATCGGTTTGCAGGTCATGCATAAAGCACCAGAAGATGAACTGAAAAGTATGGTTCTTCGTTTCATCAATTCCTACGGATTTTTAGGCTTTATGACTGCACTTCCGACAACTGCGGAATTTATCACCTATGAATCTGTATATCTTCCAAAAAACCATTTTATTAAAGAAGAATCTCTATCAACAGAAAGTTATCTCGATTATTTTTATCCGTTTGATAAGATGGATTTTCACAAAAAAGGGGTAGAATCAAGTTGGTCGGTATCCGACAAGGATGGCATTGCAATCGCACTTGCAACGGGAAAGAATCCACAGGCTGTTACGATGAGTTTTCAGAAAGAATATGCAGAACGCTATGACTGGCTGGTGAAAGAATTTTCCGACTGGGCATTTACCTTTACCACAAGTTTCTTATATTATATGGACTACGACAGTCTTGATGAACAGACAAAAAAACTGTATCGTCAGGGTATGTCTGCATTTGGCGGCATATCCCCGACTTACCATATCTCATTAGCGGAAAATGCCCCGGTTATCGTATGGAACTTCCATTCCCTGCTCGTCATGATCCAGATGTGCTTTTCTTTTATGCTTACGGATTCTGACTGCGATATGAAGCTGTGTAAGCACTGTGGCAGGGCATTTATCGCAAGCCGTAAGGGAAATGAGTTCTGCTCTCCGAAATGCAAGAATCAGTATAATGTCTATAAGACAAGGGCTAAGAAAAATAAAACAGATGAATAATGAATAAATGACATATCTGGAGGAAATACTATGGACAATATGATTAGAATTGATAAAGATTATATCGAATGGCTGAAACATGTTAAAAAAAGATTTAAAAATACACAAATAAAAGCATCTATCAAGGTTAATGACGAGTTGCTTAGGTTCTACTGGTCAATCGGCAAGGATATCGTTAACATGCAGGCTGAAAGCAAATGGGGCGGTGCTTTTTTTGAAACTTTAAGTGAAGATTTAAAAAAGATGTTCCCAGGTGCAAAAGGATTTTCAACCACTAATTTGAGATACATGAAAAGATACTACAATTTATTTGGTGAAATTCTGCCCCAACTTGGGGCAGAATTACCGGAGGCTACAAATCTGCCTCAAGTTGGGGCAGAAATATATGCCATTCCATGGGGACATATAAAATTAATTGTTGATAAATGCAAAGATGAACCCGAAAAAGCAATGTTCTTCGTTGATGAAGTAATAAAGAATAACTGGTCAAGAGCTGTTCTTCTAAACTTCCTTGACACTAATCTATATGAACGCCAAGGCAAGGCAATAAGTAATTTTCAAACAACACTACCGGCTTACACCGGTGATTTAGCTCAGGAAATAACAAAAGATCCTTACAATTTTGATTTTATTGCTTTAAATCGTGACTATAACGAAAAAGAATTAAAAGATGCCCTGACCGAAAAGGTTATGAATCTTTTAATTGAAATGGGAAAAGGGTTCGCCTTTGTCGGTCGAGAATACCCTTTACCTATAGAAGGCACAGAGGAATATATTGATTTGTTATTCTACCACCTAAACCTACATTGTTATGTCGTAGTAGAGGTCAAAATAAAAGAATTCAAATCTCGTGATATTGGTCAGATAGGTACTTATATAAACATTGTTGACGATATTGTCAAAATGGATTCCGATGGAAAAACTATTGGCTTGATCATCTGCAAAGAAAAAAATAATGTATTAGCCAAATATGCTGTTAACAGTTCCAACAAACCAATAGCAATTTCAGCATACGAATTATCGAATTTCTTACCAGAAAATCTTGCAACATTACTGCCTTCAACGGATGAGCTGGAATCTCGATTACTGCTAGATGAAGCAGTCAATGAGAATGATAATAACAACCAATAGCTCCATTCTCGTATATATGGTAAGACAAAGCAGGAACCATGACGATTCCTGCTTTATTCTTATCTATAAATCAGATCATGCAACACTACTTCCTCTGCTCTGCTCCGGATGTTATTCATCTTCCGCACCCATCCGAGCTGATCTACTGACTTCAAGTGCTCCGTCACACCTTCACGCTCAGCCATTCTTACCGTAAGCATATCCATCATGTCATTGCATTCCATATCTACTTCTTCCAGATGTTTCCACAATTTTTCCGTAAGAACCAGATGTGTATACATGGCATGATGATTTTCAAACAAATACCTCTGTCGCATTCTGCCATATTTGCCAATCTGATAATTGCTTCCATCTTCCAATTCCAAATCTGGAATCAATACATCGCCTTCCCAATGATATGTTAACTCCATACGCTGCTCCTTCCTTTGTGCTAAATGTTTACAGTTTCAATTAAAAGAGTATCACCTTCTTAATACAACATCTGCAATCTATCATTCACCACAAATGAGCCAGCCGCCTATGTTGTGTTATATTAGCAGATGGAGGTTTCCGCTAAACAACACTGTTTTGCAGCATTCTGTATTCGTCGATCCTGGGCTTTAACTCATTTAAACGTTCCTTGATATCACTCTTGCAGCTCCGGAAGTTCCCCTTTTCTCCTTCGTACAATACCTCGCCGTCCTCCAGAATACGGAAGGACTTAATGTCGGAGGGCTCCAATGCAAATGCCGTGTCAACAACTCCCAGCCGCAGCAGCTGATGATCCATATCCAGCAGCAGACTGCCCTTGAAAAAAGCCGAAGTCATAACGGTAAGTCTCCGTGAAACTGTCACGCAGAGGCTTATTGGCATCATAACAGTTGATATATTCCCGAAATTCATCCAGCGTCATGGAATTCAGTACGCCGTCCGGCAGATCGATCTTGGCTGCACACTCCTTACAGAGATTCTGCCCTTCCACTGCGGATGCCAGCAGTCTCGGTGTCGGATTTCCGCAGATTGGACATAACTTTTTGTTGTTTGTAAATAATCCCATCGTTTTACCCTCCTTAAGAATGTATGTGGATTACATGATCTCAATTAACTTTTTCCGGTGAAACCCGCAGATTCCCGCTGCTATACGATCCGGTATTCTGTGAAGCATACTATTGTAGTTTTCCACGGAATCGTTATAAATCAGTCCACTGGTCTCCACCATATGTTCATAGCTTTTTGCTGCTTTCCAGTACTTCTGATAAGTCTCCTGTGCCTGCAAAAGCGGCATGCCTTCCAAGATCTCTGCAATTTTTTTCTGTACTCTCAATAATTCTCTCTGTTGTTCTGCCACCCATTCCGGCAGTCCGGCCTCTCCGGCAGTCTGTGCACTCTCCAGCGAATGTTTCATTCTCCGGAAAGTCTCCGCATCCATGGTCTGTCCGAGAAACTCCGCCAATCCTTCCAGTGCCTCCCGCTCTGCGGAGAGCTGTACCAGAGTCTGGTACATGGCATTCCGGATATTTTCTTCCTGTGTCTCCAGCTTACGCCGCACCGACAATAGCCAGACACCAAAAAGGGAGGCAAGCAGCAACACGATAATCACAATTTCCATCGTTACCTCTCCCTCCCCTTTTCGTCTTTTTAAGATCTTTTCAAACTATCTTACTGCACAAAATAAAGTCCGTCATAACCATTCATATCAGACATAGCGATCAGTGTTACAGTATCTCCCACCTCAGACAAAAATCCGGCATAGGTAACCTCTGTTCCACCAAAATCAAGTGTCATCTTGATAGCTGTGTTGTCATCGGAATACTCATAAGTACCTTCTGCATTTCCGCCGCCCTGTACCATGGTAACTGCACCGTCTTCACCAAATACAAGCTGTAAGGTACCGCCATAAGTCTCCAGTGTTGCGTTCAGATCCTCTTCTTCCATCTCAACACCATCGATCATACCGCCGGCAAAGTTCCATTCCGTACCACTCAGATCCGGGATTTCCATAACTGCCACCTGTAACAGGGGACCGCCCTCTGCTTCCGTTCCTGCCTCTGCAGTGGTCTCTGCCGGAGCTTCTGTCACTTCCTGGGTCTGTACTTCCTGGGTCTGTACTTCCTGGGTCTGTACTTCCTGGGTCTGTACTTCCTGGGTCTGTACTTCCTGGGTCACTTCTTCGTTGGTGTCCTCCACAACTACCTCTTCCTCACCACAGGCTGCCAGTGACAATGCCAGTACCAGTCCCATTGCGCATGCAAAATTTTTTTTCTTCATAACAGTTTCCTCCTTCTTACAACAGTTCTCTGTTGTCTGAAGATAGTGTACCTTATTTTTTCCATTTATGACCGTTTTTGACACCAATCGACCCAAATATGACATGAAACGACCGGAGAAAAAATTCTCCGGTCGTTTTATGCTAAAAATGTCTGGTTTTTACGAAAAAATAGGAAAAAATTTGTCTTTCAGTTCCGAATATTTTCCATGCGGAATCGGGATCTGGGTACCGTCCGACAGGATCACAGCTTTGTTAGATATGCTCTTTACATAATCCATATTGATCATATATGACCTGTGGCAACGGACAAAGCATTCATAATCCTTCAACTGTTCGCACAAATCGTCCAGTTTACCAACGCTGTCCAGTACTTCTCCGTCTTCTTTGTGAAGCAGCAGATTCCTCCCCGTTACCTCGCAGTACTTCAGTTTGTCCAGTTCCAGCCTTGTGATTCCCGTCTTACATCGCAGGATCAGACTGTTCTTTTCATTCTTGCGGCACTCCCTGAGTACCGAATCCATCAATCGGTAGAAGCTCTCCTGCCAGATAGGCTTCAACTGATAAAAATAGGCCCCCACTTCATAGGAATCCACAGCGTATTCCGAAGAGGATGTCAGATAAATGATCTTCACCGAAGTATCATACTTACGGATCTCTCTGGCGGCACTGATTCCATCCTGTCCTGGCATCAGAACATCCAGAAATATAATATCCAGCCGGGTCCCCCGCTCTACTTCCGACAGCAATTCCAGCGGACTGTGAAATGCTGCATAAGTAATATCCTGATTCCGTTCTACCCGATATCTGTCCATCAGAACGCTTAATTCCTTAAGTACTGACAGATCGTCATCACAAAAAGCTACTTTTATCATGATTCTTCCTTTGCCGCACAAACCGATGCAGCTCATTCGTTTTATCGTATGTGTCTTGACATGTTTTTCTACGCTTATTACAATAATTATATCCGTACATCGATGTACGATGCAAGGATAATTTTGAGAAAGGCATATTTTTGATGTCATCAAACGAAGAAAACGGAAAAAGTGAAAAAAGACTGATGTCCATCGGAGAAGTCTCCAAAGCGATCGGCATCACCAGAAGAATCATATTGAACTACGAAGCCAAAGGTCTCCTGCTTCCGGATAAAAAAGAAGGAACTGCCGGGAATCGCTATTATACCCCGGATTCCATCTCCTGATCCGCTCCATCCGGGTACTGCAGAATTTAGGGCTGTCCCTGGATGAGATCTCCTCCTATTATAATGGATCCACGGATCTGGAACCATTGATCGAACGTCTGGAAGCCTTACGAGACGACCTGACGCAGAGTATCGAGAAGTTAAAGCAACGTACTGCGTCCCCGGCTGCTTCCATGATACAGTTTTTACCCTCCCCGCCCAGACGGTGTACTGCCGCAAGGGGGCTTTTAACGGAGTGGAAGAGCGCAAAGAATTCCTGCGGGAGGTCTTCATGGAAGCCATTCATCTGTACGGCTCCGACAGCAGTAAGCGGATGTTTTTTATTGAGTACAATCTGGAACATCCGGAAGAATTCACCTGTTGTATCTCCGTACCTCCTGCCAGCAAGGGAGAACATGTGGTGCATCTGCCGGATCAGAAAGCTCTCGGCATCTTCTATCACGGCTGTTACGAATCACTCCCGGATGCCCGTAGAGAACTGTCTGCCTACGCAGCTACGCAGAATCTGTCTCTGTCAGGCACGGTACGGCATACTTATCTGGAAGGTCCTCCCCAGCATAAGGATCCGGCGAATTTTATCACTCAGGTGGCTCTTGTTTTACAATGATTCAGTCAAACAGGATTTCCTCCACCGTTACGAACTGAAAGCCTCTTTTCTGCAGAATATCCACTACTTCCAGTGCTGCGGTGACAGAAGTCTCATAATAATCATGCATCAGAATAATATCGCCGTCCCCCGCCTTCTCCACCACTTTGGACGCAATACAGTCTGCATTGTGGGAACACCAGTCCAGAGGATCGATATTCCACAGAACCGGGAACATATTCAGTTCTTTCTCAAAGCTTTTGTCCCAACTGCCGTAAGGCGGCCGGACAAAGCTTATTTTCTCCCCTGTGATTTCTTCGAGAATTTCATTGGTCTGCACCAGCTCCTCCCGAAAGGTCTCCCGGTTGCGGGAAGTGAGCTGTATGTGACTATAGGTATGGTTCCCGATCAGATGTCCTTCGTCCTGTTCTCTCCGGATAATGTCCGGGTAATTCTCCGCATTCTCTCCCGTCACGAAAAAAGTAGCTACCACTCCCCGCTCCTTCAATCCATCCAGAAGCTGTTCCGTATACTTCGGATGCGGCCCGTCGTCAAAGGTCAGCGCGATCTTTTTCGGTTCTCCTGATGTCCCGCACACGCCGGTGTCTGTTTCTATATAGGTTCCATATGACTTCTGCTCTGCGTATCGTTCCGTTCCCACTGCCAGACACAAGATTCCCAGAAGCATGTCAAAGATCAGAATTCCCGCCAGTACTTTTTTCATTTCAAGCCGTCCGTTTCACGCTTTCACAGAAAATATATGCATTCTCAAAAGTGACCATTCCTGCTGCCGCAATAAAACATGCTTGCAAAAAAGGAGACCCGAGACTCTCATCTCCCGGATCTCCTCTGTATGTTACTTTTTTATTTATACTCAGATCTTGAATACGGAAATCTCGTTCTTAAGTCCTTCCATATTCTCATCCAGTACACTTGCAGTAGTGCTCAGCTTCTCCACATGGTTCAGAAGCTTATTGGCCACATCGTTGACGGTCTCGGCACTGCCTGCGGTCTCTTCAATGATATCGGAGATATTCTTCACGGCTGCCACAGCAGCGCTACGCTCACCGTCTGCCTTCTCCGTGCTTACCACGATATCTTTCAGTCCCTCGATCAGCTGGCCCATACGCTCCTGCATCTCGCGGAATACTGCGATCACTTCTTCCACAGCTTTGGTCTGGAGTTCTACCATTGCTTTCGCCTGGCTTGCACTCTCCACGCTGTTCTGGGTCTGGGCTGTAATGTTGGCCACATTGTTGCGGATCTCGCCGGCTGCCTTTGCAGAATCATCTGCCAGCTTACGGATCTCTTCTGCTACTACAGCGAAGCCTCGTCCAGCCTCTCCCGCTCTGGCTGCCTCGATAGAAGCATTCAATGACAGCAGGTTGGTCTGCTCTGTGATCTCTGTGATCGTAGCTACGAAACTGTTGATGATCTCAGATTCCTTGCGAAGAGATTCGATACTCTCACTCACTTTCACAGTCATCTGTGTTGTCTCGCCAGCACGATCACCCAGTACCTGTACGATCTCCATTCCCTTGTTGATCATGCCTTCCGTCTCGCCTACCAGCTTCTCCACACGTTCTACCACATGGCTGACTTCCTGGATCTCATTGGAGAGGATATCGGTCTTCTCCACGCACTCCTGTGCATGTCTGGACTGTTCTTCCATACCTTCGTTGATCTCACCGATGGCACGGGTAATATCCTGTGAATACTCATGAATCAGTTCAGAAGCCTGTCCCACGTTCTGTGCAGACACTTCCAGCTCTCCGGTAGCATTGCTTACCTGATTGACCAGCTTCTTCGTATTCGTGATCATGTTGGTAGCCGAGCCTGCCAGATCCTGGAACTCATCATGTCCCTTGGCAGATACGGTAACCGTCAGATCACCCTTCGCCACATCACCGAACTTTCTGGAAATGCGTCTCATGTTATTCTCAATACCTGCAGTGATAAAGATACCTACGATCACTACGATCACACATGCCAGGATCACCAGACCGATGGTCATGTTGCGGATCTCGGTAGCCTGACTGGTCACTACTCTCATAGGTACCAGTGCACAGGTGGTAAAGCCGATATCTGCACTGTGGCTGTAAATGAAAAGATACTTCTCACCCTGGAAATCTACCTCCGCAGTACCTGCATCCGCTACTGCCTCACCCATGACAGCTGTATAATACTCCTGTCCGGAGAATACATTTCCCTCTTCCGGAAGGACACTTTCTTTTCCTTCTTCTACATTCTCAACAACCAGTTCTCTGCCTCCGGGAGTTACAAATCCGATGATACTGCCGTCTCCGATATCGATCTCTTCCATGAAATCCGTAATAGCAGAAGGCTTGATATCGATGACAACGCAGGCATTGTTCGACTGGCTCATCATTTCGAAGGCCATAATATAATCTTTTTCGGTCTCCGTTACCTTTTCATCCAGTACAGGATGACTGTCGATCCACTGCGGGATACTTCTTCTGCCTTCCCCGCTTGCCACGTCTTCCTTGTACTCATCCAGGAAACCGTCCACACCGGATGAAAGCTTAGTGGACAGAAGGTTTACTCCCTTCTTGGGAATAATGTGCATGTGGCTGATGAACGGGTTGGAGGTCTGCACCGACAGAAGGTTGGACTTCGTAGATGTCAGGAAATTCAACTTATCCACGGGATTATCTTCGAACATTCCCAGGAAATATTTCCGCAGATCATCATCGTAAGCATATTTCAGACCCTCTGAGCGGATAAAATCACAGCTCATATTCAGATTTTCCGTGGCCATACGCATCGTCTGTAATGTGGAATCGGTGAATTTCTCGCTTAATCCTTCTGCGGATTTCTGGTATGCTGACACACCGATGATCACCATAAACACAATAGGCACCAGGAAACATACAACGATCTTGTTGCGGATGCTGAGCAGTTTCGAGCTCTTTCCACTCTTTTTCTGCTTCGGAGCCTTTTGCTTCTTCTCCGCAGATGCCTTCTTTCCCTTCACTGCTTTTTCAGGCTTCGGCTTCTTTTCGGAAGTCGTCTCTTTTTTCACCGTAAAAAGAGATTTCTTTGGTTTTTCAACATTCGTACTCATTTAATACCCTCCGGTACTTGTTATACATATTTAGAATTATAGCATAATAATTACCAGAATGGAACAACATTTTCTGTCATTTGCTACGCTTTTTGTATATTTTTAGTTAAAATTTATCTTCGTCAGAAAGGTCTCAGGGAACTTCTCTTCCTCCGCCAGATTTAGGATACGTATCTGCAATTCCTGCCGTTTTCGAAGGTCATCCCCACCATCTGGCAATGTTCCTTCCGCCGTTTGCTTTCCACCTGCTGTAAGGATCCGACTGCCCACCATGGCTGCACCGCTCAGTGCCGTATTGCCGCCGGTCACCGTGCAATCTGCCAGTTCTTCCGGAAGCAGCCCGATAGCCACAGCCGCCTTCGGATCCAGATAATAACCGAATCCTCCCGCCAGCACCACTTTCGAAATGTCCGAAAATCTTATGCCATAGCTGTCCGCCAGAATCTCAATGCCTGCGGCAATGGCTCCTTTTGCCAGCTGCACTGCACGCACGGACTCCTTCGTCACCAACACATCGCCGATACGGACTCCTTTCGTAAAATAAGGTTCCTTCAAAAGACCCTGTCCGTCCATCAGCCCCTCTTCCAGAAGTTTTTGTAACAGTCTCACCATATCCGCGCCCCAGATGCCCCGGTTGGCTCCGCCTTCGAAGGCAGGGCCAGCCGCCGTGGCACAGGCATGCAATCTGTGCCGGTTTCCCAGTGCCATCTCCCCGTTGGTTCCAAGATCGATGAGCAGGGTGGAGGCCTCCTGTTCCAGCATTCCACTGGCCAATATTCCGGCAGTGATATCGCCGCCTACAAAGGCTGACAATCCCGGTATGATATGACAGGCCACTCCTGCAATTTCTGTCTCCACTGCGCCGCTATGACTGACTGTAAAAGGTGCTTTGCCCAGTTCCTCCGGATTCCAGCCCATGAACAGATAGGTCATGGTGGTATTTGCCGCAACGACCATCTGCAGAGTCTCCTGCGGCTGCAGCTTTTTGGAAAAACGCTGCACTCCTTTTTCCATGAGGTCACGGACTTTTTTCTGCATATCTGCCGCTTTTCCCGGATCCTTTGCTGCCTCTATCCGTGAGAGCACATCGGCACCATAGCTGACCTGGGGATTCACACTGGGAAAGCTGTCCACCACTTTACCGGTCATGTCATACAACTGCATGGCAATGGTAGTGGTACCAATATCCACAGTCATCAGCCGTTTACCGTCCGGATTTTGTAATGTTAACGGAGGAAGTTCCAGCTTTTCCGTCACCACCTGCATCCCCCGGATCACTCCTGGACATCTGCCACAACCGGTACAGATCAGGCATCTGGTTCCCTTTTTTCCTGTGGGATTGGTACTGCTCGTATTATACAAACTGATTCCTCTCTTCATCGTAATGATAGTCAATGGCTGCCAGTTTATCTGTGATCTCCTGTTCCTTCACATCCAGATCATCGCAGAGTTGTTTCAGGCTTCCGTAGAAATCACGGAGTTTTAAATTTATAAAGCTTAATAACATTACGGGATCCTGTGGTATCATAACGTTTTCCTCTCTTTTCCTGTTTTTGACAGAGTTATATTGTAAACGAAAGGAGCAAAAATGACAAGTATCATCATCTTTGCTCCTGTTTTATTTTACAGATTATTGATTTTTCGATCCTTTTTCGCACTTGGCGGCCAATTGATCATTCTCCACGGTAATGACAATGGTATCGCCTTCTTCTACCTGATCTGCCAGGATCATCTTGGCTGCCAGGGTCTCCACGTACTTCTGGATATAACGCTTCAAAGGCCGTGCACCGTAGACCGGATCATAAGCATTGTCCACGATATACTGCATAGCTTCCTCCGACAGACGGATGGTCAGCTGCTTATCCTCCAGACGTCTGTTCAGATCGGCAATGATCAGATGAATGATGCCGCCGATATTGTCCTTGGTCAGAGGCTTGAACAGGATTGTCTCATCCAGACGGTTCAAAAACTCCGGACGGAAATGTGCCCGCAGATCATTCATGACTGCTGCCTCTGCTTCCGGCTTGATGGTACCGTCTTCATTGATACCGTCCAACAGATAACTTGCGCCGATGTTGGAGGTCATGATCAGAATGGTATTCTTGAAGTCCACCGTACGTCCCTGAGAATCCGTGATACGGCCGTCATCCAGTACCTGTAACAGTACGTTAAAGACATCCGGATGTGCTTTCTCAATCTCATCGAACAGTACCACGCTGTAAGGTTTTCTCCGGACAGCTTCGGTCAGCTGACCACCTTCCTCATATCCTACATATCCGGGAGGCGCTCCGATCAGACGAGAGACAGAATACTTCTCCATGTACTCACTCATATCGATACGCACCATATTATTCTCATCGTCGAACAGTGCTGCCGCCAGACTCTTGGCCAGCTCCGTCTTACCGACACCGGTAGGTCCCAGGAACAGGAAGGAGCCGATGGGCTTGCTGGGATCCTTGATCCCGGCTTTGGAACGGATGATGGCTTCGGTGACTTTGGTCACACCCTCGTCTTGACCCACCACACGTTTGTGCAATTCTTCGTCCAGATGGAGGGTCTTGTTACGCTCACTCTCGGTCAGTTTGGCTACCGGAATGCCGGTCCAGCGGGAAATAATCCTTGCGATCTCTTCCTCCGATACTTTTTCATGTACCAGAGACAGATCGGATTCTCCTACCTTATCCTCTTCCTGTGCCAGCTGCTTCTCCAGTGCGGGCAGTTCGCTGTATTTTAATCTGCCGGCCTTTTCATAGTCTCCTTCCCGCTCTGCGATCTGGATCTCATTATTCATGCGGTCTCTCTCTTCCCGCAGTTTGGAAAGTTTATCCACAGATGCCTTCTCGTTATCCCACTGTGCCTTTTTAGTGTTGAACTGATCCTTTAACTCTGCCAGTTCCTTCTGCAGATCTGCCAGACGTTCCTTACTGATCCGGTCATCCTCTTTTTTCAGAGCGGTCTCCTCGATCTCCAGCTGTGTCACCTTACGCTGCAGTTCATCCAGCTCCGTAGGCATACTGTCCATCTCGGTCTTGATCAGGGCGCAGGCCTCATCCACCAGGTCAATGGCCTTATCCGGCAGAAATCTGTCGGTGATATAACGGTTGGAAAGCACGGCTGCACTTACCAGTGCGTTATCCATGATCTTGACACCGTGATATACTTCGTAACGATCCTTCAGTCCACGAAGGATAGAGATCGTATCCTCCACGGTGGGTTCATCTACCATAACCGGCTGGAAACGACGTGCCAGTGCGGCATCTTTTTCAATATACTGTCTGTATTCATCCAGTGTGGTGGCACCGATACAGTGCAGTTCACCACGGGCCAGCATGGGCTTCAACATATTGCCCGCATCCAATGCGCCGTCGGTCTTGCCGGCACCGACAATAGTATGCAGTTCATCGATGAACAGAATGATCTGTCCGTCACTGTTCTTCACATCATCCAGTACGGCCTTCAGACGTTCCTCGAATTCACCTCTGTATTTGGCACCGGCTACCAGTGCGCCCATATCCAGTGCGAAGATCTTCTTATCCTTCAATCCCTGAGGGACATCGCCTTTTACGATACGCTGTGCCAGACCCTCGACAACGGCAGTCTTACCGACACCGGGTTCACCGATCAGCACGGGGTTATTCTTTGTCTTACGGGACAGGATACGTACCACATTACGGATCTCGCTGTCACGTCCGATGACGGGATCCAGCTTCTGGTTCCTTGCTTTCTCCACCAGATCCTGCCCGTATTTTTCCAATGTATCATAGGTTGCTTCCGGGTTGTCACTGGTGACTCTCTGGTTGCCTCTTACGGTAGACAATGCCTGCAGGAAACGTTCTCTGGTGATGCCGTATTCCTTCCAGATCTCGGCGATCTCCTTGTTGGGATTCTTGATCATGGCAAGGAACAGATGCTCTACGGAGACATATTCGTCACCCATCTGTTTTGCTTCGTCCGATGCGCTGACCAGTACCTTGTTCAGATACTGACCGACATAAGGCTGACCACCCTGCACCTTTACTCTTTTCTCCAAAGCCTGTTTTGCACGGTTTACAAAGTGATCCTTTTGGATCTCCATCTTCTCCACAAGCTTTAAGATCAGACTGTCATCCAGCGTCAGCAGACTGTACAGCAGATGTTCCTGTTCGATCTCCTGATTGCCATATTCCATGGCGAGCTTTTCACAGCCATTGACTGCTTCTATGGATTTCTGTGTAAATTTATCAATATTCATAATCGTTCGCCTCCTCACATAAGGTTATGCAATTTGCAACTATTCAGAGCCATTAAATATTGCCTGAGCTTTGTTGATTGCTTGCATTCATAAAAAGCTTTGGCAATATTTATTTGGCGAGGTAGCCTCAATGAGCAAAAAGGAAACTGTGTAACAGCGTTTTGCGAATGAGGCTCTGAATAGTTGCTTTATTTATTTTCTTACTCGCGAACAGATTCACAGGCTTTCTGTCTCATCTGTTCTATATTTAATATAACACATAGTCAGAGAAAATCAATTAAGAAATTATAAACTTTATATGGAATCTTTCGAAAATTATTTTCCATTCACGCGGAAGATTAATGGCGTTAGGAGAAAAATCACTCTCCAGATACTCATTTTTCACAATTTAAGTATCTATGCCTGAAATTTTTCTGTATAGACCCATACGCCACATATATTCCTGAAATATTGCATTGAAAAGTACCTGCGGATCACTTTTTTCTCTATAGACCCAAAATAGCGCCGTCCGGTGTCGTGTTTGCAAAAACACGGCATCTTGGCAGCGCCATTTCTCTTTTTCCGTTATTGTAACCTACAGTAACACTTTATTTTTCTGTAACGCCCTTTACTTCATATCCTGCGTCAACTACAGCCTTGGTCAGTACTTCGTCTGCCACATCAGAAGCCAGTTCCACAGTAGCATTCTTCTGCTCCAGGCTCATGGTTACGGTCTTTACGCCCTCTACGGCCTCCAGTGCCTTCTGTACGGTCCCGGTGCAATGGTTGCACATCATTCCTTCGATACTGATTACTTTTGTCATTGTGTTTGTCCTCTCTTTCTCTTCTTTGCTATTTTGCTCTGCGGGGGCTTCCAGTATGCACTGTTCTCCCTCCACAGCTGCCTGCGTTGTCTCCTGTTCCGTCCGGGCTGCTTCCGGCGTTCCTGTTTTCAGCGGAGTAAATCCGCTCTTAAAGCCTCTCAGCCGCAGGGCATTTCCCACGACAAAGATACTGCTTAAACTCATGGCTGCCGCGCCGAACATGGGATTCAGACGGATTCCAAAAGACGGGTACAGCACACCGGCTGCCAGAGGGATGCCGATGCAGTTGTAGAAGAAAGCCCAGAACAGATTCTCCTTGATGTTGCGGATCACGGAACGGCTCAGTTTCATGGCCGTCACGGCATCCCGCAGATCATTTTTCATCAGAATAATATCTGCGCTCTCTATGGCTACATCCGTGCCTGCACCAATAGCCATGCCTACATCTGCGGCTGCCAGTGCTGGGGCATCGTTGATGCCGTCACCGATCATGGCTACCTTATGGCCCTGACGTTTCAGCTCGCTGACCTTTTTCTCCTTATCCTGCGGCAGTACTTCTGCCACGACCTCAGAGATACCCAGCTTCTGTCGTACAGCTTCTGCAGTACGGCGGTTGTCTCCGGTCAGCATGATGACTTTGACACCCATTTTCTCCCAGGCGCGAATAGCTTCATAAGAAGTGGCCTTAACAGTATCCGCCACGCCGATGACTCCTAAGAATCTTCCTTCCTGTGCCACAAGGAGCGGTGTCATGCCTTCGTCCGCCATCCGGTTCAGACCTTCTGTGGCTTCCTCCGGCAGAGTGATATGATTCTCCTGCAGAAAGGCAAGGTTACCTACATAGAATTTTGTACCGGCAGGAATTATCACGCTACTGGCACCCGATACTGTATTTCTCGCCATCTGGTTCTGTTCCGTTGTCTTGCCAGGGCCATCTGTGGTGTCGTTCTGTTTTCCGGCATAAAATACCGCCGTAGGGCCGTCATTTTTTACTGATTCTACCGCACGGAATTCTGCTACCAGTGTACCTTCCACGCCACGGCCGAAGGTTGCCTTGAAATCCACGATCTCGGGAATTGCCAGACCGAACTGCTCTGCCCATTCCACTACAGCTTCCGCCAGCGGATGCTCACTTTTTTTCTCAAGAGCTGCTGCGATCTGCATCATGGCATCCATCGGGAAGTCGCTCTGATAACCGCCTGCTTCTTCTACCCTTAACTTACCGCTAGTGATGGTTCCGGTCTTGTCCAGTACCACAGTGTCAATCTCTTTGGCCTGCTGCAGGGCCTCACCTGTCTTGATCAGGATACCATTGCTGGCACCTACGCCGGTTCCCACCATGATAGCCACGGGTGTTGCCAGTCCCAACGCACAGGGGCAGGAAATTACCAATACGGCAATGGCTGTGGAAATGGCAAATTCCGCGGTAGCACCGCTTATCAGCCACACGATCAGGGTGATCAGGGAAATGGTCATGACCGTCGGCACGAATACACCAGCCACCTTATCTGCCAGCTGTGCAATGGGAGCCTTGCTGGCACTGGCCTCTTCCACCAGACGGATGATCTGTGCCAGTGTTGTGTCATCGCCAACACGATCCGCACGACATTTTAAGAAGCCCGCCTTGTTCACGGTAGCGGAGACCACATGGTCACCTGCCTGTTTCTCCACCGGAACACTTTCACCAGTGATGGCCGCTTCATCCACACTGGAGTTGCCTTCTAACACGATACCGTCCACCGGTACCAGACTTCCGGGCTTTACCAGAAAAATATCGCCTTTCTGCAGGCTCTCCGTGGGCACTTCCTTTTCCTGTCCGTCCCCGGTCACAAGAATTGCCACCTTGGGAGCCAGATTCATCAGCTTGGTGATGGCTTCACTGGTCTTTCCCTTGGAACGGCTCTCCAGATATTTTCCAACGGTGATCAGAGTCAGGATCGTACCGGAGGATTCAAAATACAGATCGTGGGCATAATGCTCTACCACTGCCATGTCACCATAACCCAGGCCGCGACTGATCCGGTACATGGCGAAAATGCCGTACACCAGTGCCGCGCCGGATCCCAGAGCGATCAGGCTGTCCATGTTCGGACTGCGGTGCGCCAATGTTTTGAATCCTACAGAGAAAAACTTCCGGTTCACATACAGAATCGGCAATAACAGTAAAAACTGCGTCAATGCAAAATTCATGGCATTGGCATTGCCGTGCATCGTGTTTACGATAAATGCCGGAACCGGAATTCCGAACCATTCTTTCAGCATATGGTGCATAGACACATACATTAACGGGATCAGGAATCCAATGGAGATTCCCAGACGCCATTTCATGGCTCTTGCGTCTGCATCCAGCTTCTGCTGCAGCTCCTGTTTGCCATCGGCTGTGGACTTTCCTGTACTTCCCGCATTCCCGGAAGTGCTCTGTCCGCCTGCACCTGCCACACTGCCTTCGGTCATTACCGAAGCACCGTAGCCTGCTTTCACCACAGCATCGATAATTTCCGCCGAAGTGATCTTCGTCTCGTCATAGGTCACATCCATGGTCTCTGTCAGTAGATTCACGGATGCTTTTTCCACATTTTCCAGTTTATTGACTGCCTTTTCCACATGGGAAGAACATGCGGAACAGGACATTCCTGTAACATGATATCTTTCCTTCATAATACCCTTGCCTTTCCATGACCTGCAAAGTCTCCGGTGCTTTCAATGCACCGCAGCAGCACAAATTTACAGGTTTATCTGCGACCGTTCCGCCGCTTATTTCAATTTCTTCACAAGTTCCACTGCCTCATCTACTACAGCAGTATTCCCCTTCTGGATCTCTTCCACCACACAGGTCTCCATATGTTCCTTCAGGATTGCATAGCCAAAGGCCTGTAAAGCACTCTCCACGGCAGCTACCTGTGTGAGAATATCACCGCAATAACGGTTCTCTTCCAGCATCCGGCTGATACCGTTTAACTGTCCGCTCATACGGCTTAAACGGTTCTGTAATTGTTTTTTTTCTTTTTCAGAGCGAGGTGTTGCTTTCTGATGACAATGACAACATTCCATGCCTTTTTCTTCCTTTTGTTCTGCCATAATTTTCCCTTCCTGAGCCTCCGGCACCGGAATCCGAATTTTCAGAATCTTCCCGGTTCTACACATATGCTGTTTCCGGCCTGCATATCAGTGCACGCAACATGCTGCCGGATCTTTCGTTGCAGCCATACGCGAAATACCCTACAGGGGTATCTTGTTTTCTTCTACAAGATATACCCCCATAGGGTATTTGTCAAGAGGTACTTTCTAATTCCTGCCAGTTCACCTCTGACCAAAACAGATCCTTACGATCTGCATCTTCATGATTCTGTCGCCGGTTCTGGCGAGGAAGCGGAATAATCCGCTGACGGAAGGGTCTCGAAGATCATTATATCCCAGCATATAGCCACGGCTTGTGACCTGCAATCTGCTGTCCCACGGGGAAATCTCACTTTTCGCATCCGAAACCGCAAAATACGCACCCACATCCTGAATTTTAGCGCTCCTGAGCCATGTCTTTGCTATCATCTTAACCGCTGTCCGGTTCGCCGCGTCAAATACCAGCACACCACCGGGAAAACTGTCAGCCATTGCCTGTATCAGCGTCCTGACTTGCTCCGTCAGAAAATAATAGAATACTCCGGAGGCAAAAAATATTGCCCCTTCGGACGCGTCGATTTTGGTAAACCATTCCGTATCATTCAAATTGCAGGGAATATTTTCCTCACGGTCTCCGGCGGGCAGTAATTGATTGCGTACGGCGATAACATCCGGAAAATCCAGATTGTAAATTTTACAGCTGCCATTGTCACAGGCTCTGCCGGTACCGTCAAGTCCACAGCCCAAATTGACCACCGCCGCATCAGGATGATCTGCCAGGTAATTTTGTACCTCCCATGCAGTCATTCTGCCGCATGGCAACCTCCAGCGAACCGAAACGCTGCATCAGGCCGTGGGATTTTTCTCCACCTGTGAAAAATCATAGTCGATCTGGTCGATCAGGTGTACCGCCATCTCGTCCCGATATAGGTTCGGATACAACTCCGAGCATAGCTTTCGGGAATAAAGCGGGATGATCAGTGTCTCCTGTACGGTGTTCTTCTCAATCTTGTATTTCATGGACATCTCTCACTTTCTTGCATTTTGCCATTTCTTTTTTGTTAGTTTTGTCTAACCGTTGTATAGAGTTATGCGGTTAGTTTGTGCTAACTTAAATGTCTTAGAAAAGCCGCATTGCTGCGGCCTTTCGGCTGACTGTTTTGGTTTTCGTTTATATTATACTGAACTTATTTCTGTTTCGCAAGGTAGATTTCCACCAAGTTCGGGTAAATTTACTGTAGGAAATTAATAGACAGAGCATCCTTGAGATATGTTTCAGAATCAAAGTTTTCTCCATCATTATAACCTTTTTGTCCCTTTTTACAAACCCCAAATGTGATTTTTCAGCGCCGCTATCTTTTTGATCTGCGGATAGGGAATGTCATACACTGGCAGATCTGCCAGTACTCCCAGTTTTCGTTTGTTGGCTTTTTCCATTCTTATCATTTCTGTGGCGGAATAGATGATCTCCTCTGCACCCGATACCTGTTTCATTTCTTTTTTCTGATATCTTACCAGTTCCAGCATATTTCCCTGATTTTGACGGTAGATTCTTAACCGGGACATCTTATCTGCCCCGGTTCTGCACCATCCCAATGGTCTTGAACTCATCCTGTCTGCGTACACATGGCTCACATGCCCTTCTGCGGAACATCTTACATTGCTGTCCCCGGATTTCATGGCAATCATGATTCCAGACCAGTTCCCCAGTATGTATGCCTTCGCCTGTTCCACTGCCTTTCGCTTTGTTTCTTTGTCTGTGATTCCTATGATCCGGTCAAAGGCTCCCTCTGCCATCCACTTTTTCTTTCTGTGAATGGCTCTGTATATTTCACCCCTGGCATCCTCCGCTGAGTCTTCCAGGTGGGATGTTGCCGCTATGATGTATTTATGCATATGATATTTATCAAGGGCATACTTGGACTTCGGAATGATCTTTTCTCCTGTGCGTATCCATGCTGCTCCGTCCCCGTTGATATAAATCCTCTCAACAGCATCCAGATCATAAGCTTCATCCAGATACTCCAATACTTCTGTCCATAGTCTACCGCCTGCTTCCTGCCCATCATAAACACCTCCGAAATACTTCGGATTTATCAAGTGGGGACGTCCTTCCTCATCACCTTCTACACCTTCATAAACGTATATGATCCAGGGCATTACGGTATTTATGCGGGGATTCCTGATATCCCCTTTCTTCTCCAGATACTGAAGGGCCACATGGTCTTCATCCGCATCTATGTAAAGTGTTCTCAGTTCTTTCTTTTCCACAGTCTTCAGGGCAGGGAACTCCAGCCTGTGCAACTTGTTCATTACAGCTTCTTTGCTTATGGATTCACCGTTTATGCTGGCACTGGCACCGCCTTTTCGATAGCTGCTCTCGGATGCTTCCAGTAGAATTCTCGCTTCTGCATCTTCGGTTATCCTGGCATGATGCCCCAGCCCCATCAGCTGATCCAGAAGGTAACAGGATTCACCGGTAGCAACATTTTTGAACAGAGTTTTGTGATATACCACTTCTCCAAGACTGGTCAGCAGGGAAGTTTCATCTCTTCTGACAATGTACCAGCCCTGGCGCAGATCCTTTCTTTCCGCAGCAATTCATCATAGGATTCCCATTCTTCCGCTATCATGCTGCATCCAAGTCTGGTCACCTCATCCGTCACACCATAGACCATTTCTGCAATCTTTGTCAGGTCATCTGTATAAGTTTTGAAAACATTTGTTAATCTTTTTACCCCATTCTCGCAAAAGTGTTGTATACTGGTAATCATGAAAGCACCCTCCTTGGATTTTTGTCTCGTCAACTTCAATCCTAACACAGGATCCCGGTGCTTTCTTTCTTTTTTCTATTAACTTTTCCTACAAAAACTTTACCCTACGTTCCACCAATAGATATTTCTTGTCTTCTTCCCAGTTATAGTAGAACTGAATCAGTCCGATGCGGCTCCTGGTGCCGGTCTTCTCATTCAACGCAGAAAACATGCCGCTAGAGCAGCGCACGGGAGACAAATAAGGCTGTCGGCGATCACCGGCACCGACAAGAAAAAATCCCACTGCCTTGAACGCAGTGGGATTCCCGGTTTTGCTTTTCCATAATAGAAAACTGCTAATGAAAGCATGGTCTCTCCTTAAACAGACTGGAAACCGCCTTCCAGATCCTCAATGATATCATCAATATTCTCCGTACCGATAGACAGACGAATCGTATTGCTGTAGATTCCCTGCTCATTCAGCTCTTCCTCAGACAGCTGTGCATGGGTGGTGGAAGCCGGATGGATGACCAGAGACTTCACATCTGCCACGTTTGCCAAAAGCGAGAACAGCTCCAGATTATCACAGAACTTTTTCGCTGTCTCCTTGCCGCCCTTGATCTCGAAGGTGAAGATGGAACCGCCTCCGTTCGGGAAATATTTTTTATACAACTCCTGCTGCTCCGGATCGGTGGATACGGAAGGATGATGCACACGCTCTACCTGAGGATGATTGTTCAGATACTGTACCACCTTCAGTGCATTTTCCACATGACGCTCCACGCGCAGAGACAGTGTCTCCAGTCCCTGTAAGAAAATAAAAGCATGGACAGGGGAAATGCAGCCGCCCATATCACGCAGGAGCATTGCACGGATAGCGGTCACAAAAGCCGCGCCCGGTGCTGCCTTGGTGAAAGTCACACCATGATAGCTGGGATTCGGAGTGCACAGATGAGGGAACTTGCCGCTGCCCTCCCAGTCAAATTTACCATTTTCCACGATCACACCGCCTAAGCTGGTGCCGTGTCCGCCGATGAATTTCGTAGCGGAATGTACTACGATATCTGCACCGTACTCAAAAGGACGTACCAGATAAGGAGTAGCAAAAGTATTGTCCACCACCAGAGGCACCTTGTGTGCATGGGCGATCTGTGCCAGACGTTCGATGTCTACCACATCCGAGTTGGGATTGCCCAGAGTCTCGATGTAGAGAGCCTTGGTGTTCTCCTGAAAGCTTGCTTCGATCCTGTCATAATCGGAAGGAGCCACGAAAGTAGTGGTCACACCGTAGTCCACCAGGGTATGCGCCAACAGATTGTAGGTTCCACCGTAAATATTATTTGCAGAAACAATGTGATCTCCCTGTTTTGCCAGGTTCTGGATCGTGTAGCAGATGGCTGCCGCTCCGCTGGCTACTGCCAGAGCTGCGGTACCGCCCTCTAATGCCGCAATACGCTGCTCAAAGACACCCTGGGTAGGGTTGCCGAGACGACCGTAGATCTCACCGGGATCTTCCAGTCCGAAACGGGCTGCTGCATGGTCGCAGTTGCGGAATACATAAGAAGATGTCTGATAAATGGGAACGGCTCTCGCACCGGTCACGGGATCGGGCTGCTCCTGTCCCACATGTAACTGTAATGTCTCGAATTTTAAATTACGCTCTGCATAGGGCTTTTTGCTCATGTTCTGCCTCATTTCTGCACTTATCTGTGTGCTGTGTGTTAGTCATATAGTAGCTTATCTATTCATAGGAATCTACTATAAAAAACATGCTAAAACACAATCAAAAATATGTCAATGTAAAACTTTAGTGCAGCAGATATTTTTTTACTTCACCAGCCGGTCCTTATACTTCAGCCATTTTCCCGTACGTATCCTGTTAGTGAACAAAAATGCCCGTACGACCCAGTCCATGGTCATAGCGATCCAGACGCCGATGACGCCAAGTCCCAGACCCTGTCCCAGGATATATGCCATGCCCACACGGCAGAGCCACATGGAAGCGATCGCCACGATCATGGTAAATCTCACATCTCCCGCAGCGCGAAGTGCATTGGACTGTGCAAAGGACAACGGATGCACCAGCATACAACATACACAGCTGTAACATAACAGAAAAACAGTTATTTTCATTGTCTCCGGACTCAAATGATAGATTCCGCAGATCGGCCTTGCAAAAATAATCATGGGAATTCCCAACAGGATCATACAGGCATATGCTACTTTCATCATTTTTTTCAGATAATATAATGCCTGCTCTGTTTCTCCTGCGCCGATGCACTGTCCGATCACAGTGATCATTGCTACACCGATGGCGTTGGCAGGGATCTGCTGAAAGCTGGCAATACTGCCTGTTACGGCATTTGCCGTCGTAGCAGCCATTCCAAAACCGGCGATCAGACTGGTGGTCAGAAGCTTACCGATCTGGAAGATACTGTTTTCCAGTCCGTTGGGAACACCAATATACAGAATCTTTCCCAAGATTTTCGTATCGACCCTCCAGTGATTGCTCACTATGATCTTGTCACTTTTTCCAAGCAGCACTATGATCATCACAGCCGACAATATTCTGGAAAACAGCGTGGACAACGCAGCACCGGCAGCACCGATCCCTGCACCATAGATCAGGATCGCATTTCCGGCAATATTTACCAGATTTGCCACCAATGACACTTTCATGGACACCTTGGAATCTCCCACCGCACGGAACAGAGCCGCACCACCGTTATAAATTCCCAGAAAAGGAAAGGACACCGCCACAATATAAAAATAAATTCTTGCGGCATTCATGACATCCGCCTCCACATTTCCGTAAAGCAGTGCCAGCAATCCCTTGTTCCAGATCAGTGCTATCGTCATAAACAGAAGGGCCACACCCCCAACCGCTATAAACAGCTGATTGGAGGCCCGGCCTACCATTTCCTTATCTCCGTGTCCCATATATTGCGCCGCCACTACGGCACCGCCGCTGGCCATGGCCGTGAACAGACCGATCAGCAATACGCAGATACTATCCACCAGAGAGATTCCGGATACCACAGCTTCTCCACAACTGGCCGCCATCACCGTGTCCGCCATTCCCATTGCGATTGCCAAAAACTGCTCTATGATCAGCGGCCACAATAATTTTTTCAGTGCATCCTGTGAAAATAACATTTTTTTCTCTTCCGTCATACCTTACATCGTTCCTTTATCATCACATTAACAACTGCCAAAATATCACATTGTCATTGCATTGTAAATAGAAATGTAATTTTATGATTCAGTAACTATTCAGCACCCCATTCGCAAAACCGCCTCTACGAGGCTTTCTTGGAGAACAGGCCGGCCTGTTCTCTGCTCATTGTGGTTACTTCGCCCTATAAATAGTTACAGCTCCTGATATACGAAATAGTCCGCAGCGACCAGGCCGCCTTCCATACCCTGCTCATTGATGGCAAACAGTCCGTCCTTGACACCGACCCAGCGGCCCGGAGTTGCTTCCACCATCTGTCCCACAGGCTGTAAATTTTCTTCTGCGGTTCCTACATAAAATGTACGGTAAATCTCCTTCTCCACCTTCATCTGGATATAAATGACATCACTGTTCCATTCGCCCAGACCGGTGCGCACTTCATCGTCCTTCGTCCAGTTGCCGGTACGCTGCTGCAGGCTCATTTTACCGTGTATTTTCTGAACTGCAAGTGCTGTATAACATCCGCCCAGCGATACCAGTCCTGCCACATCCCCGTCTTTCATCTCTTCCAGATGCAGACAGGTGGTAATGGAGAATTCCGGTGCCGGCCACTTCTGTAATAACAGATTGCTGATATCGCACAGCTGTGTCTTCGGGTCTGCGGCCTGGGCATGAAGAATGAGCTGGCCGTTTTCCAGATCATACCATTCCTTTTTATAATTGGCATTCCACTGCCACTGTAATCCCAAGTTTTCTCCTTCGAAGAAATCGCTGTCCTCCGGGGTATCGATAGGATATGCAGCTCCTACTTTCGGCTTCTTGTAATGCAGTACCGGCTCACCGCATCCGTCCACTTCGTTCACGCCGATCACCGGCCAGTCGTTTTCCCAGTGCATGGGCTGTAAATGTACGATACGTCCCGCATTGCCCACATCCTGGAAATGCAGGAACCAGTCCTGTCCGTCCGGCGTATCCACCCAGGCACCCTGGTGAGGTCCGTTGACAGGAGAATTTCCCTGATGCAGGACGATTTTCTCTTCCCAGGGACCGTAAATATTTTTCGAACGCAGTACGGTCTGCCAGCCGGGCTTCACGCCCCCTGCCGGAGCGAAGATATAGTAATAGCCGTTTCTCTTGTACAGCTTCGGTCCCTCGATGGTGGGCTGGGTCGCATGGCCATCATAGATGAACTGACCGTCATCCAGCACTCCGGAGCAGTCCGGTTCGATGGGAGACATATACAGCATGCTCTTGAAACCGATACGGCTTCTGGCGAAAGCTGTCACCATGTATGCTTTGCCGTCCTCATCCCAGAAAGGACAGGGATCGATCCATCCCACTACCTTACGCACATAAGCCGGCTCGCTCCACTTGCCGAAAGGATCCGTGGTCTTGCACATCATGATGCCCTCGTCCGGCATAGGGATAAATACGTAATAAGTTCCCTCATGATAACGGATGGCCGGTGCCCAGGTACCACAGCCGTGTACCGGCTTGTCATAATAGTCAAAGGGAAGCTTGTCAATGATGTAATTGATGACCTTCCAGTTCACCAGATCCTTCGAATGCAGCAGAGGCACTGCAGGGGTGTTACAGAAGCTGGAAGCGATCATAAAATAATCCTCTCCCACACGAATGGCATCCGGGTCCGAATAATCGGTATACAGGATCGGGTTGGTATAGGTGCCGTCGCCCTGATCAGCGATCCACATTTTATGTATCTTGGTCTTGTCCATAATTTCTCCATTCCGCAGCCTTTGCCGCCTTTTATTTACGAATGCAGGTGTTCAACACTCATTTGATAATAGTTACCTGTTTCTGAACAATTTCAGTATAACAGATGTTCCCTTGTATCGCGTGCCATTTTCCCATTAGTTTGTGTCAAATCTTGCATTTAGCGACTATAAATGTCATAATAGTGACAAAAGTTGCAGGAGGGAATCCCATTGAGTTTCTTTTACCAGAACCGTCAGGAACAGCTTTATTTATATTTATCCAAAAACAACCCCTATGCCGTCCATCTTCACAGACAGTTGGAGTTGATCTATGTATTGAGCGGTTCCACCACCGTCACCGTGGAACAGCAAGATTTTTTACTTACCCCCGGTCAGGGTGTTCTGGTTTTTCCGAACCAGATGCATGGCCTGAAGCATGTGGAACCCGGTCAGAATCTGCTCTGTATCTTCGAGCCGGATTTCTGCCACTCTTTCCGCCAGTTTTTCCAGAACAAAAAGCCTGCCCACAATGACTTTACCGTCTCCTCCCTGTCAGAGCACAGCCGTATTGCCCTGCAGGGACTTAAAACACTGGCCGCTGCCATGGAAAAGGATCGTCCCACACCTTCCGATGTACAAGTCTATGCGGAAGGGTATCTCACACTCCTGCTGGCAGACCTGCTGCCATCGTTGCCTCTGCAAGTGCGTAAAAACACAGATGACCTGGAATTGGAGCAAAGACTGCTTCTCTATCTGGATGCCCACTATACCGAAGAATTGTCCCTGGAAAGTCTCTCGAAAGAATTCGGTGTCAGCCGCTTTGTCCTGTCCCGGATCTTCACTGAGAAACTCCACACCACTTTTCCTGATTACGTGAACTCCCGAAGGCTGGACTATGCCAGAGATCTTCTATTGTCCACGGAGCTCTCCGTGACGCAGATTGCGCTGGATGTGGGATTCGGAAGCTCCCGCACCTTTTTCCGGGCCTTTCATTCCGCTTATCACACCACTCCCGGAGCTTACCGCAGGCAGAAAGAATCTTCCTGATCCCTTCCCTTACGCTGTATCCACAGAAGTTCCTCTCCCGCCCGGATATAATCTTTCCAGGTACCGACGATCTGTCCCCGCTCCGGGATCTGGCACATTTCCACCGTCACCACCGTATCCACACCTTCCCTTGCCAGGCTCTCCTGATCAAATTCCATCAGCAGTTTTCCTTTGCGCACGATCTCGTTTTGCAGGACATTGCAATGATAATAGGCGCTGTGCAGTTCTTCCCTGTCTCTGCAGATATTCAACAGCAGTTCCAGTCCGCTGTCCGTGCGGAATCGGATCCGGTTTCCCATGGGATAGAGTTTCAATACCTTTCCTGCCGTGGGCGCATAGACCTTTCCATCCTCTGGCACGATGCTGATACAGCCAGTTCCGGCATCAGCGGTCTCTTCAGCGGTCTCTTCCATGCGCTTACGGATCTCTCCGTTCACCGGGCTGCCTATAGTGACACCTTCCCTCACCAGTTGCCTGGCTGCTGTATTTTTTCTCTCTTCCCTGTCTTCCCCTGTCTCTTCTGTTTCTTCCATTTTCCACCGGATACTCCTGCCAGACCAGAAGCCGACCAACAGTCCCAGCACTCCCGTTGCCACGATGTCATACATCTGCATGTTTCTACCTTCCTTTTTCCATGATAAGGTTCCCGCTCCTTATTCTGTCTCATTTTCGGGAAAACATGCCATTTTTTCATTCATAACTTCCAAAAGAAGTGCCGCCACGATTCCTGCCGCCATGCAGAACAGATTCCGGGATGCGGTCTCCGGAGATGTGGCAAAACTGTTCCATGGAACCGTCATCACTGTAGCTGCACTGATGATCCCGAAGATCCCGTGGAACATCCCCGCATACTGTTTTTCAAGCAGGCGGTTTACCAGCCTGGCCAGACACACAAAAGTCACCACGCAGCCGGTCATTCCGGGAATCAACACCTCCGGCCGAAGATGAGCGATCCCCTCTACGAACGGTGTATACAGCCCTAAGGGCATCAGTAGTGTAGAAAAACTCATCCCCGGAGCGATCACCGACAGAGCAAGGGCAAATCCACAGAACAGATACGCTCCGAGTCCCGGCTCCACTGCACTCTTGGAAGTCTGCAATGAAAACAGCAAAAAATCATTGCCGCAAACGTCACTCCGGAGACGATCCTGTTTCCTCCGGTCCTGCCCTGCTCTCCCGCTTCCCGCCACAGGGACGGCAGCATTCCGCCGATCAGCCCCACAAATACACAGACCGATTGCTCCGGATAGGTCTCCAACACATAAGAAAGCAGATTCGCCACACCTAAAAATCCCGCCGCAGAACCGATCATATAAGGGAATAATTCCGGCAGATGGGTCCGCCACTTATGTACCGGATCCGACAGCAGCTCCATGATCGGTCGATAGACTCCGAACACTACACTTAAAACGCCGCCGGATATCCCCGGGAGTACTGCTCCCAGACCGATCAGCGCCCCTTGTAATACTTTTCCCAAAAATCTAAGATCCATCGTCATTCTCCGCATCCTGTCACTCTTAAAATCATATGCTTTTTCCTTAGGAAAATAGGTCTAAAAATCAAAGATAATTATTGACATTTCGATCAGGGCAATGGTATACTCTAACCGTATTCTAAATGAAAGTCATTGATCTCACATATTTTTGTAAGACATTGCTACTTTTTCACGGATGCTTTACAAAAATATGTGATTTTTTTGTCCTACGTTTTAGAATCATCAAAAGGATCAGGCAAAGCCTGAATTATTAAAGGAGGTACCAATAATGAATAACGGTACAGTTAAGTGGTTCAACAATCAGAAGGGTTATGGTTTCATCACCAACGATGCTAACGGCGAGGAAGTATTCGTACACTTTTCCGCAATCAATGCTGATGGTTTCAAGTCTCTGGAAGAGGGCCAGAAGGTAACTTTCGATACCGAGTGCGATCCTCAGAACAGCAGCAAGATCCGTGCTACCAACGTTACTGTTGTAGCTTAATAGCAAGACAGACCAAAAGGATCAGTCCCACGGGACTGATCCTTTTCATGCCCGGAATCCTCTCCACCGCTCCGCAGAAATCTCCGGTTTCGTCACAAGACATTCCGGATCCGGTGCCAGCACATGCCGTACCACCCGGAACACTTTCTGCGCATCACACAGCAGACACTTCGCATCTCCGAACATCACCTCTTCCACTGCTCCACAATCCAGAAACGCCTGGTTCAATTTCACAAAATCTTCCGAGATATGGGGCTGGTCGGGATTATAGTGTTTTCTCATATATACTTTCTTTTCTCTTCCGTCCGGCAGGATCGTTATCAATAACATGGGCTCCGCCGCCAGACGATTCGGAACATTCAGCACCTCTTCCACACTGTGGATGTAAGTATTGCGTTCATGTCCAACGCCAACCAACAGAATCTTACCACCGCAGTCTTTCAGCCGGTCGTAGGCTCCTCCCGGGGTACATGGAGTGTTACGTTCTTCCTCTCCTGCCAGATATTCGGCAGCATTTTTTCCGTACCCCGCTAAAGAATGGGTGGGATGCAGGGAGCGCACCACACCCTCTCTCTGCCGGAACAGATTGGTCAGCAGTCCCACGCAGGATGGGGTATTACGATAGTCATACACCGGGTGCTGTGCATTCACATTGGCCCAGGTATGGGTCGGCAATAGCAGAAGGCCTTCCGAAAAATATTCCATCCAGGCATCCAGCACGATATCCGCACCGCCCTCCACTTCTCCGATGGCCTTCATGGAAGAATGGATCAGGATCGTCTCTTTTCCCGTAAGTCCCACATTCCGTAACTGCTGTTTCAATTCTTCTTTGGTATACATATTTTTTCCTCGCATATCGCATATAGTAAAAGGCCGGTTTCCTGGGGAGCATGGAACCGACCTTTTTATGCTGTTTTCTCTACTTTCCCGCTTCCGGTACAAAACTGTCGAAGATGAAAATATCGAAATGTTTTCTCGCTTCGTCCAGTTCCTTCTGGCTCTTGATGGTCCATGCGGCTGCAGTATTATGGTACAAACCTCTGCAAAGCTTCCGGGACAGGATTTCAGGATAATGATGATTGTATGCCACAAAATCCGGCTTGGTCACGAAGTTCAGCAGCAGATTCTGCAATACAAAATATAATATCCCGACATACTCTCCTTCTTTCAGAAAAGCATCGGACAACTGGCCTCGCACCAGATCCGGATGTTTCTTCCGATACCACCCACACCCAGAGGGTTGAAGGACTCCATGCAGTACATTCCCTTGTAGGCCCGCAGCATTTTATCTGCAAGGGGACACAAAGACAGGTCGGTGCGCTCGATCTTGAACTCCACGATCAAAGGCACTTTTCCGTCTACCATCTTCAATACATCCTCAAACTTCGGAATCTTCTCCACAGAATTGCACAGGTGAAACTGCTGCAATTCCTCGTAAAGGTATAATCACTGATCTTGCCTTCGCCGCCGCAGACTCTTTTTAATGTAAAATCATGGAACACCACGGGGATCTTGTCCTTCGTCAGCTGAATGTCCAGTTCAATACCGAAGCCTGCATCCACGGCCTTGCGGAATGCTGCCATGGAGTTCTCCGGTGCCTCTGTGGCATTGTCATGCAGACCTCTATGGGCATAAAGCCATTCTTTAAAAGGGGCTGTGTCCGGTTTGTGCAGCATCCTCGGCATGATCATGAGAAAATACAGAACTGCGAGAACTACCAAAACAATCAATAAGATTCCTAATACTTTCATTCCTATAACCTTCTATCTTCCTGTAACTTTTTACAGCGAATCCATACCGTTTCTATCACAGTATAGATTCGCTGCCTTTTACTTTAATCCACTACTCTTTTATTTTCAAGTAGGTATTTCTTAAGATTCTCCAAAGAGCTTACAACACATTTGTCAAATTGTATCGTCCTGCCAAGTATATACCGAAGTTATCCGCATCAGTCATCTACGTCAAAGTTTTCCAGAATACTCTCTTTTTTCTGGGGCTTCACATCGCCGTGACGTACCTGGGTCATAGTAAGGAATGCCATCAGGGAGAAGAAAAGGGCATAGGGAAACAGGGTGTTATAGGACACATTTTCCAATAGGAATCCAGATAGTACCGGAGTCAGGATCTGCGCTGCCATGGAGAACGTATAATAGGTTCCGGTGAATTTCCCCACATCGCTGCCACTGCTCATGGCCACGATCATCGGATAGGAATTCACATTGATGGCTGCCCATGCCACACCGATCAGGGCAAATGCCACATTGACGATGGGGTGATATTCTCTGGCAAAAATTGCGCCACCATAGCAGGCTGCCATCAGCAGAACACCGCCCATGATAGTCTTCTTACGACCGATCTTCGCAGAGATGTTTCCAATGGGAATATAGCTCAGAATAGCAGCTACCGTCGCTACCATCAGACAGTTGGCGAAGCTTCCGCCCTCCATCTTCCATACTACCTTCGTATAGCGGGAAAAAGCTGTGGTCACGGCATTATACGCGGTGAACCATAAGAAGATAGATGCAAGCATGAAGTACATACTGCGCTTCACTTCCTTGGGCATACCCTTGGTGCCTTCCGTCTTTCCTGTCTGTTTTTTCCCGTCGAAAGATTTTATCTCTCCGGTATCTCCCACTGCCTCGATCTCACCAGCAGCTTCCACTCCCTCGGCCATTGCTTTTTCTTCTATTGTTCCTGCATTTGCCGCCTCTGCCTTCTCGACTTCTTCCCGCAGCTTATTTTCCCGGATGGTGATCACAAGAATTCCCACAGCAATCGCCATGACTGCTGCAATACTTGCAAATAAAGGCAGATAATCCGGTGTTTCACCTTTGCCCACCAGAACTTTGATCATGATCAGAGCATAGACGCCGCCCACAGCTCCCATGAGATTGATCACCGCATTGGCACGGCTGCGCAGATGGTTCGGTGTCACATCCGGCATCAATGCCACCGCCGGGGAACGATACAGTCCCATGGACACCAGGGTGAAAAACAGCACCGCCAGGAAGATCACCTGGTTACTGAAGGACTCTCCTGTGTTCCATCTTGCTTTTTCCGCATTGTCGATCATCGGCAGTAACATCATGAAGATCACTGCCAGGATCGTACCTGCCACGATAAAGGGCATTCTTCTGCCAAGCTTCGTATGTACCTTATCAGACAGCGCACCAAACACCGGCAGCAGAAAGATCGCCAGCACATTGTCCAATGCCATGACCGCTCCCGTCATGGTCTCGCCCAGATGATAGGTATTCTGCAGGATCAGTGGGATAATGTTGTCATACATCTGCCAGAAAGAACAGATGCTAAGAAAAGCAAGTCCGATCAGAAACGTTCTTTTGTAATTTAATTTTGTCTCCATAAGAAAACCTCCCAAGTTGATAGTTCTATTCTATCAAAGGGGAATGCTTCTCGCAATCTTCGGGGGTAAAATTGAGGTAAATTTTCCTCCCGAAATTTTATTTGCATTGAGCGCCTGTTTCGAGGTAACGCTGAAATATCACACTTTTCCCTTGAAATATGCGTTACTTTATGTATAATGGTAAAGGTGACTTTGTAACACATTTAATAAGAAGAATAACAAGAGGTTTCAGAATGATCAGTGCAAACAACGTAACTTACCGTGTGGGTAAGAAAGCATTATTCGAAGATGTCAACATCAAGTTTACCGAGGGCAACTGCTACGGACTCATCGGAGCCAACGGTGCCGGTAAATCCACCTTTTTAAAGATTCTGTCCGGTCAGCTGGACACTACCAAAGGTGATATCGTCATCACCCCCGGTCAGCGTCTCTCCGTGTTGGAACAGGATCATTTCAAATACGATGACAACGTGGTTATGGATACCGTTATCATGGGTAACGAACGTCTCTTCCAGATCATGAAGGAAAAGGATGCCATCTATGCCAAGGAAGATTTCAGTGACGAGGACGGTATCCGTGCCAGCGAACTGGAAGCTGAATTCGCCGAGATGGACGGTTGGGAAGCAGAGTCCAATGCCGCCATGCTGTTAAACGGTCTGGGCATCGGCACCGAGTTCCACTACTCTCTCATGAAGGATTTAGACGGCAGCCTGAAGGTGAAGGTCCTGTTAGCCAAAGCACTGTTCGGTAACCCCGACATTCTGCTGCTGGATGAGCCGACCAACCATCTGGATCTGGATGCGATCGCATGGTTGGAAGACTTCCTGATTGATTTCGAGAATACCGTTATCGTAGTATCCCATGACCGTTACTTCCTGAACAAGGTATGTACCCAGATCGCCGACATCGACTACGGCAAGATCCAGCTGTATGCCGGTAACTACGACTTCTGGTACGAGTCCAGCCAGCTGCTGATCAAGCAGATGAAGGAAGCCAACAAGAAAAAGGAAGAAAAGATCAAGGAACTGCAGGAGTTTATCTCCCGTTTCTCCGCAAATGCTTCCAAGTCCAAGCAGGCTACTTCCAGAAAACGTGCACTGGAAAAAATTGAGCTGGATGATATTAAGCCTTCCAGCAGAAAATATCCTTATATTGACTTCCGTCCCGAGCGTGAGATCGGTAACGAGGTACTGGCTGTGGAGCATCTGTCCAAGACCATCAACGGTGAAAAGGTGCTGGATGACATTTCCTTCACTCTGGGCCGTGAAGACAAGGTGGCTTTCGTAGGTAGCTGCGAGCTGGCGAAGACTACTCTGTTCCAGATCCTGGCCGGGGAAATGGAGCCGGACGAGGGAACCTACAAGTGGGGTGTTACCACTTCCCAGTCCTACTTCCCGAAGGACAATACCGCAGAGTTCGACAATGATATGACCATCGCCGACTGGCTGACCGGTTACTCTCCCGTGAAGGATGCCACTTATGTACGTGGTTTCCTGGGACGTATGCTGTTCGCCGGTGAAGACGGTGTGAAGAAGGTTCGTATTCTCTCCGGTGGTGAGAAGGTGCGCTGCCTGCTGTCCAAGATGATGATCAGCGGTGCCAACTGCCTGATCCTGGATGAGCCCACCAACCACCTGGACATGGAGTCCATCACTGCACTGAACAACGGTCTGATCAAGTTCCCCGGTGTGGCACTGTTCTCCTGCCATGACCACCAGTTCGTACAGACCACCGCCAACCGTATCATCGAGATCCTGCCAAACGGCAGCCTGGTAGACAAGATCACTACCTACGATGAGTATCTGGCAAGCGATGAAATGGCAAGAAAGCGTACTGTATTCACTGCACAGACCGAGGACGACGAGAACTAAGACAAATAAAATGGATGCCGGTAATGCCGACATCCATTTTTTGAAAGGAGCTTTACTATTATGGTAGATTTACATGTACACTCCACCTGCTCCGATGGCACTTTCACCCCGGAGGAATTAGTCGATTACGCGATGGAAAAGGGACTGCGTGCCTTCGCCCTCACAGATCATGATACCGTAAACGGATTGGACCGGGCGATCCGGTATGCGGAAGGATCCCCGGCTGACGCTCCTGCGCCTCAGGTGCCGGAAGTCATCCCCGGTATAGAACTTTCCACAGAATACCAGGGAAAAGATATCCACATGGTGGGACTTTTCATTGATTACCACCAGCCGGATTTTGCTCATTACCTGGAGGATTTCATCCATTCCCGGGAGAACCGCAACGAGAAAATGTGCGCACTCCTTCGAGAACATGACATTGATATCACCTATGAAGCGCTTCTGGCAGAATTCCCCGGTGCAGTTATCACCAGGGCGCATTTTGCAAGGTATCTGCTCTCCCACGGCTATATCCAGAGCATGAAGGAAGCATTTGACCGCTATGTGGGCGACCACTGTCCCTGTTTCGTTCCGAGAGAAAAGGTGACCCCCGCTCAGGCGGTGGAGCTGATCCTTGGTGCCGGCGGCGTTCCCGTGCTGGCGCACCCGATCCTCTACCATATGAGCGACGAGCGATTGGATAACCTCGTGGCAGAATTAAAGAGCATCGGCCTCGTGGGTATCGAAGCCATCTACAGCACCTACAACACTGCTGAAGAACGCCAGATCCGGGGTCTTGCCTCCAAATACGATCTGAAGATCAGCGGCGGCTCCGACTTCCACGGTGCCAATAAGCCCAAGATCGACCTCGGCACCGGCTGGGGCAAGCTGTATGTGCCGGATGAAGTGCTGGAAAATCTGCGCCCGGGCCGGAAATAACTAGAAAGTTATGCGAGCAATGAGCCGCGCATAGGCATAGTGAAGACAGCGATGGGCGCTCGCACAATTCGCTGTCTTTACTTATGCCGAGATGCGGCGAACGCCGCGATATGAAATAAGATTGGCAGCGTTCTTTGCTGACAATCTTATGAATAGCGTGGCTCATTGCGGATGGTAGTTTCAAATCCACGAACGTCCACAGCAAACGGAACATCTTTCCACGGTGGGCATCGCGGCATTTATTATAGCCTACGTTACGAAATGCCCTGTAATCTACGTTTTTTCTCTGTTGAGCCCCGGAAGTTTGTGACAAGCGGGGCGTAATCCATGTTTTTTCTCTGTTGAGCCCCGGAAGTTTGCGACAAGCGGGGCGTAATCCATGTTTTTTCTCTGTTGAGCCCCGGAAGTTTGCGACAAGCGGGGCATAATTCGTGTTTTTCCTCTGTTGAGCCCCGGAAGCTTCCGACAAGCGGGGCGTAATTCGTGTTTTTTCTCTGTTGAGCCCCGGAAGTTTCCGACAAGCGGGGCGTAATTCGTGTTTTTCCTCTGTTGAGCCCCGGAAGTTTCCGACAAGCGGGGCGTAATCCGTGTTTTTTCTCTGCTGAGCCCCGGAAGTTTGCGACAAGCGGGGCGTAATTCGTGTTTTTTCTCTGCTGAGCCCCGAAAGTTTCCGACAAGCGGGGCGAAATCTACATTTTTCTTCTACTATGTCCCGAAGATAAAACCCTCCGCAATGAGCCACGCTATTCATAAGATTGTCAGCAAAGAACGCTGCCAATCTTATTTCATATCGCGGCGTTCGCCGCATCTCGGCATAAGTAAAGACAGCGAATCATGCGCGAGCGCCCATCGCTGTCTTCACTATGCCTATGCGCGGCTCATTGCTCGCGTAACTTTCCATTTAGTTACCGCACTCTACGCTGATGCGGTTGAAGATCGCCATGATCTCCTCGGTGTTGATGGTCTTCTTCTCTTCTCCGGCTTTGTCGAGGATGGCTTTTCCTTCGTGCATCATGATCAGGCGGTTACCGTATTCCACGGCATAGCGCAGATTGTGGGTGACCATAATAGTGGTCACTTTCTTCTCCTTTACGACCTGATCGGTGAGCTCCATGATGATCTCCGCAGTCTTGGGATCCAGCGCAGCGGTATGCTCATCCAGAATGAGGAAATCAATCGGTGTCATGGTAGCCATGAGCAGCGCCAGTGCCTGTCTCTGTCCTCCGGAGAGGGAGCCGACCTGCACACCCATCTTATCTTCCAGTCCCAGATTTAAGGGACGTAACATCTCGCGATACTCTTCCAGCTTTGCTTTATTCACACCACGTCCCAGGTTATAAGGCTTGCCCTTATTCTCCGCAATGGACATGTTCTCTAAAATCGTCATGCCGGGGCAGGTTCCCTTGGAAGGATCCTGATAGACTCTGCCGATCCGACGCTGACGAATATAATCCTTCTGTCTCGTAATATCTTCTCCGTGGATCAGGATCTTGCCGCTGTCCACCGCAATGCTTCCACAGATGATGTTCAGCATGGAAGTCTTACCGGAACCGTTGCTTCCTACAACGGATACGAATTCTCCGTCCTTTACCGTAAGGTTGAAATCCTTGAACAGGCACAGCTCGTTGACCGAACCGGGATTGTAATTCTTGTTGATATTGATAAGTTCTAGCATGCTTTCACCTTCTTTCTGTCCATGCTGACCACCAGAATGATCAGGAACAGGACTGCTGTGATCAGCTTGATGGCATTAGGGCTGATACCTGCGAACATGGCTACTGCCACACATGCCTTATACAGAATGGATCCCACCACAACACTGCTGGTCACACGGAAAAATGTTACCTTCTTGAACAGGCTGGTGCCGATGATAACGCTGGCCAGACCGATGACTACCGCACCGGTTCCGATGGAAATCTCAAAACTTCTCTGCTGCTGTGCATAGATACAACCGCTTAAGGATACCAGACCATTGGCAATGGACAGTCCACAATCTTCACCATTCCTTTATCCACACCGAGGCTGGTAACGATAGTATCATTGTCACCTACGGCACGCAACAGGAATCCGGACTTGGTACTCATGTACCAGTCTAAAAGATATTTTGCCACCATGGTGATCAGGAAAATAATGATCACATTTTTGAAATTCGACAAAAAAGAGGGGGTAATGCTGTTCACAAAGCTGTTGTTGAAAATATTTTCCTTATCAAAAATAGCTACATAGCCGGAGCCTGCCACCCACAGATTGATGGTATACAGACCGGTCATCATAATGATACCGGAAAGCAGGTCTCTTACTTTCAACTTCACATGGATCAATCCGGTACAGATTCCTACCAGTGCTCCGCCTAAGAATGCAATGGGAAGGGTGAGGATTGCCGGGACGCCGAAACCGTTGATCAGACGCACAGTGATGGCAGCCCCAAAGGGGAAGCTGCCATCGACCGTAAGATCCGGGAAATCCAGTATTTTATAGGTAATGTAGACACCCAGTGCCAGGATGCCGTAGATCATTCCTTGTTCCAGTACGCTTAATAATAACGCCATATTTTTCTCCATTCTTAAAATCCTGTATATCCGGATTACTCTATTATTTTCTGCCTGTCGGCAGCTATTTCCTGATTACTGTACTACGATCTCATCAAAGGACTGGTAAGCATCGGTCTTGTAATTCTCGGGAAGTTCCAGGTTGATCTTCTCTGCTGCTGCAAAGTTCACATACAGGCTGGGCTCGGGAGATTACTTCGAAATTCAGTTCAGAAGCTTCTGCCTCTCCCTTCAGGACTCTTGCTGCCATCTTACCGGTCTGCTTGCCGAGTTCGATGTATTCCAGACCCATGGATGCCACGCAGCCAGCCTTAACCTGCTCTACTTCGGAACCAAATACGGGGATGCCTGCCTTGTTAGCCTCATCCAATACCGTCTGCAGTGCGCTTACTACGGTGTTGTCGGTCAGGTTGGTAATGCAGTCTACCTTGGATGCGATATCCGCTGCTGCCAGAGCTACCTCAGACATTGCGGTAACACCGCTGTCCACGATCTCGAATCCGTAGTTGCCTGCCAGAGCCTTGTACTCTGCGATGGTACTGATGGAGTTTGCTTCGCTGGTGGTGTAGATGATACCGATGGTCTTCGCTTCAGGAAGTACCTCACGGATCATTTTCAACTGTGCATCTACTGCCAGTGCATCGGAAGTACCGGTGATGTTGCCTACGGGAGTACCATCCTCATTGGCCAGACCTGCTTCCACAGGATCAGATACTGCAGTGTAGATCACGGGAATATCTGTATTCATTGTAGCATTGTATGCTGCCATAGCGCAAGGAGTTGCGATAGCACAGATCATATCTACTTTCTTACTTACGAAGTTGCTGGCGGTCATGGCGGAAGTTCCGTTGTCTGCCTGTGCATTGACATATTCGATCGTCAGGTTCTCACCCTCTACAATACCTTCCTCTGCCAGCCCCTGAATAAATCCTTCACGACAGTTGTCCAGGGAACCATGTACGGCGTACTGCATGATACCAATGGTGTAATTGTCCTTGCCTGCGGTGCTGCCACATCCGGTGAGGGCACCCATTGCCATAACTGCGGTTAATACTGCTGCCAAAATTCTCTTCTTCATAATCTTATTCCTCGCTTTCTGTACGTCCTGCGTACCATGATATGCAGCGCATACCATAAAATAGTTTGCTCATAAGATTACTGAACCTTTCACTGTCATGAAAGCCAGATGCTTTCGCATCTGTACCCACATTCGTATTGCATACAAGCGTCATGTGGATTGAAAGACTTTCATAACAAAAAACCGCCTCAAATGTATATTGCTATACACTTGAGACGGTAATAAGCTCTTGCTCATCATCGTGGTGCCACTCAATTTGACAATTCCTGCGAATTGTGTCCACTCTCTCTGGATACTATCATATCCATCGGCTTGATAACGGGTCCGAATCCCGCTGACGCCTAAAACTGATCTGTTCTCGGGCCAGCCTCGGAAGTCCATTCGGCGAAAGTTCCTTTACCGTGATCCCACCATCCACGGCTCTCTGTAAAATTCCCTAAGGCTTACTACTCTTCCTCACAGGTTTGGTAAACTTATGAATGTTGTTTATGTGTCTTAGAATAATCTCTATTTTCTATTTTGTCAATACTATTTTTAGAAAATTTACAAATCTTATCCGTACTGTCACATACTTACATTCGTAAACCCAACGAATCCAACGAACAACTGTTACTCTGTCTCCGGCAGAGTGATCACCACCTTGAACAGGTCGCCGTCCGTGACAATCTGCATATCACCATTCTGCAGTTCCGTCAGGCTCTTGGCTATGGATAATCCCAGACCGTTGCCCTCCATGTGGCGGGATTTGTCTCCTCTGGTAAACCGCTCTTCCAGTTCCTCCGGTGACATCTCCAGCGGGAAGGCTGACATATTCCGGAAAATGATTCTCACATCCTGACCGTCATGCTCCACGTTCAGGTAGACGCGGCTGCCTGCCTGGGCATATTTGTAAATATTATTCAGCAGATTGTCAAACACTCTCCACAGATGCCTGCCGTCCGCCATGACCTTTACGGTCTCCTCCGGCTGTTTTACGATAGTTTCCAACTTCTTGTCAGAGAATCGCTGCTCATATTCCCCCGCCGCCTGTGACAACAGTACCGATACATCGCAGACTTCCGGGTGTACTTCCAGATTGCCTGTGGTGGCTTTGGAGGCCTCCAGCAGATCATCCAACAGTTTTTTCAGCTTTCTGGACTGGCGCAGCAGTACTTCCGCATACTCCGACAGACGCTGTTCCTTTTCGGAATCCGTCTCCGTCGTCAGACCATTCTCTGTTGCTGTATTCTCTTCCACTTCCTTCCCGATGAGATCCGCATAATTAATAATGGAAGTCAGTGGTGTCTTAATGTCATGGGAGACATTGGTAATGAGCTCCGTCTTTAAATGTTCGCTTTTCATCCTCTGTTCCACGGCTGCTGAAATACCCTCGCCGATGCGGTTCAGGTTCTCGCCGTGTTCCTTAAAGGACAGTCCCATATGAGAAGTATCCAGCTTATAATTCAGATTGCCTTCCGCCAGTGCTTCACTGCCCTCCTGCAACTCTTTACACATCAATGCCACAAAAGTAACGACACCGCACAGAATAAATTTCTCTATGGCCCAGAAAAAGAGTAATACAGCTGTATCATTATAAAACAGTATTAAACCGAAAAACTCTACCACGCAGACTGCAAGACACAGAAGTACTATTCTCCATACCATAGGAATCCCACGGATCAATTTCACAATACCGTGGAAAACTCTCTTGCAGAATCTTCCGAAGAACCGGAACACTCTATACAGGATCGTATTCTGCCACCATTTTCCCATTTTCAGGCGGATGGCCAGCTCCATGCAGTACAGGGTGCACCATATCACCTCTGCCGCAAACAGTACCATCAGCACGATCAGATTGATCATACTTGGGTTCATACCGATCCATCCAAAAGCCAGGTACAGACCGGTAAAAGCTCCAACGGCAACGACCACTGTATACACATCCAGGTGGATCTCATGGATTGCACTGGGAGTAATACCCTCCCTGCCATTCTTATGTCCGGCACTGCACAACAGGAAAATAAAGCATAAGAATGCCAGTACCGTTCCCGCACAGCATACCACGGGGATCACATTTCGGTTATCATAAAGCTGCTCTGCCTGATGATAGATCAGGGCATATTCATCTTCCTTCGGCAGGCTGGGATTCGCTGTCAGGGTAACCACAATACGCTTGTTACGCTCTGCTAATGCTTCCTCTGCAGCCTCTTCCTGCAGCCGTTCTGTCTCACTTAAGGCATCCTCGATCATCCATTTTGCATATTGTTCCGCCCGTTCAACCGGCACATAAATCTCTCCACCTAAGGATACGCTGTCCCCCAGATCCAGATATTTCTCCAGATTGCCGGAGGAAAGGGCTTCCTGCTCCGCTGCCGTTATGCTTTCCACATCAGACCCGGTATTGACAGATGGTTCAAGCTCCATGATATCAGAGCTTCCATAACTTTCATAACTATCAGAGACAGAGGAAGTTTCTGTGTTGATATAGGTGTTATCATTCCTATGCTGCACCTGAGACTCCAGCCGGTAAGTCAGATCATTTGTCTTGTCTACATAATCCTCGTTCTTCCATTCTCCCAGAAATTCATCCGTATCCAGATCGTAGCTCTCCACCTTTACCCAGATGTTCCGCTGCCTGCAATAAGCTTCCATGGTCTGCAAGCTCTCATTCTCATACCAGTCGCGTATCCGATACAGATCCTGATTGACCTGCCGGTACAACAGCTGATCATGGATAAACATCATTTTGCCGGAGGAATACGCTCCACTGTCTGCAAGCATGCAGGTACCATAGAGTCCAAGCACCCCCGCAATTGCGGCAGCGATCATCAGGACAAATGCCATGATCTTTGCCAGTGTGCTGCCCAACAGGCTGTTTCCCTGTGCCGGTGCATTCTTTTTTTTCTCGGCTTTTTCTCTTTTTTTCCGTTCCCTTTTATTCTCTGACAATGCTGGTTCTACCGTCGTACTCACTGTTTCTTCCACCGGATTTGCCACTCTGTCCTGTTCTGTGCTCCTGCTGTTTTCTTCCATGTTATCCATATTCCTGTCTCCTTATTTCCCCAAGCTGCTCCGCTCTCCTGCCTGCTCTTATCCCTGCTTCTCACATTTGTATCCCTGTCCCCAGACTACTTTTAAGTATCTGGGTTCTGCCGGATTGATTTCCAACTTTTCCCGTAAATGCCGGATATGTACCGCCACGGTATTCTCGCTGCCCAGAGGCAGGTCGTTCCAGATTCTGGTATAGATCTCCTTCGGGGAAAATACCTGTCCCGGATTCTGGATCAGAAGCTTTAAGATCTCGTACTCCGTGGGCGTCAGCGCCACCGGCTCGCCGTCCAGCATCACGCTTTTCTCCTTGTCATCCAGTTCGATACCACCGACTCTTATCACATCCGGCCGGACAGTACCTCCACCCAGCTGCATATAGCGACGCAGTTGGGATTTGACTCTGGCGGATACTTCGATGGGATTAAACGGCTTCGTGATATAGTCATCCGCTCCTACCGTAAGTCCCAGTACCTTGTCGGAATCCTCACCCTTGGCTGTCAGCAGGATCACCGGGACATTACTCTTCTCCCGGATCCTGATCATCGCCTGTATGCCGTCCAGCTTCGGCATCATAATATCCATCAGTACCAGATGCACCTCATTCGTCTCTACCATATGTACGGCTTCCTCGCCGTCAAAAGCCTCCAGAAAATGATAATTGGTGTCATTTAAGTATATCTTTAACGCGTTTACGATATCCTTCTCATCATCACAGATCAATATATTGTACATACTCTCCCTCATTTCTGTGCCGGTGGCTGCAGCCCGGACACTTCCTGCGCAAGGAGCTTTCCCTTACGCTGCCAGAACATCTGCTTTGTCCACAGATGTCCCGCTGATGAATTTATTGTAGCAGATAACAGATTAATAAAAAACAGGAAAAACCTTTAAGATTTGTTTAAGACGGCTTTACATAAAACACCCTCTGCCATTCCCAGAAGAGCAAAGGCAAAGGGTGTGGACAACACATGTTGAAAAGTGAACAGTGAGCAGATCAAATAGCCGGTGAGGCCGAGGAAAACTGCAAGTGCCCGGGGATCCCTGGTTGCGGAGATTCGAAGGTTCCGGAATGCGGTGAGGAAGATTCCACCGTAGGCAATGACTCCCAGAATTCCCTGCTGTACCAGAAGAGTCAGCCATTCGTTGTGGGCATTGGAATAGATATTGTTGTCCAGAAGTCCCCGGTTGATCCAGTCCATGGCGTCACTGCCCCATTGATAGAGCGCATAATAGAAGCTGTCAGGGCCCATACCGAATATCTGAAACAGGAGTCCCTCTTTTCCGTAAGTAAGAATCGTGACCTTCCACAGTGCCAGCCGGCCGTTGGCAACTTCCGACACTTTATCACTGCCGGGCAGATATCCCGCCACCAGCAGACAGCCAAGAAGCAGTGCCGCCAGCGTCACCGCAACCGCAAGCCCCACAAAGGTCCGAAAAACCCGGCCGCTCTCCAGCCGGTCACTTCTCTCCTGTCTCTCCCGCAGCTGCAAAATCAGATATACCGCCACTTCCACAACAAACACCACATACCAGGCCGGGGTAAAAAAGAGTCTTTTTTCGGCATCCCCTGCCAGCACCAGGCCGGTCAGATGTAACAGCAAAAACATCCTGACCATAAATACCGAAAGCGGTAAAAGCATCAGGATCTCCAACGCCCGCAGCAGCAGGCCTCTCTTCCGCAGAGAAAGCAACAGTAACAGCAGGCTTAATCCGCAGGCTGCCAGTATAGCTGTAGTACTGTTGGAAGTAATAGCCGATGCAAAAAACACAAAGCTCCCAATCATCCCCAGTACTCTGACCTGCCGTTTTCCCATAAAAGCTGCTGCCAGAGAGATACCTGCCGTCACACTGATATAGCCTGCATACCAGTTGTTGTTACCGATGGTGGACAACAGCTGGGTCCGGTTCCATTCTCCGTTTTCCATTCCGCGGAAAGTTCCCAGCACATCAATGTCCAGACGGTTCAGCAGCCCGATCAGTGTCACGATTCCTGCCGTAATCCCGGCGATCCACCAGATACTTCTGCTGCCGTCATAATACCGGGATACCGCAAAATAGATCCCCACCAGCAATCCCTGGGTCACCAGCCCCATATACCAGCCGGGATACCCTAAAAGGACATCCTCCCTGCAGGGACTGATTCCATAAGAAAAGATTGCAGACACCAGATACAACAGCATAAACACATCCGTTTTCTTCCACGTCCGTTTCGTTGTCCGTTCTCCCCGGATCCTCTGCCACAGCACAGCCAGCACCACAAAAGCCCCCAGCACCAGCGTAGTATTCCGGAAAAACAAATATTTTGCATTTCCGATCATCACCAGCTTGTTCTGCATATACAGCGGTAAACCGGCAAAAAGAATCACCAGATACCCATAAACCAGCATACTCACGGTCTCTTTTGTATTTTGTTCCTGTTTCTTCATAGCTTACATTATCCTTCAGACTGAAAAACAAGGCACCCCTCATTGACTGAAGAGTGCCTTATATTTCCCGGTTATTTTATTTCCTTACGGTTACTTATTTGCCGTAACGCATCTGCAGGTACAGAGGACCATACCATTCAATAGCATTGTCTTCTGCCTTACCGGCAGGGATGGTTACCGTATACTCATTGCCTTCGAAGGTGTACTCCAGCTCCAGAGCTACCGTCTGCTTCTTGTACAGAGCCTGCATGATATCGTTGGGCAGAGCATTGATATTCTTGTCTCTGCTGATCTTGACAGTAGCACCGTCCTTGGCATTAGCGATCTCGCTTGCCACATTGTCACGATATCTTCCAAATGCGTTGTCAGTACCTTCTGCTGTTGCGGTATTATTAGCTTCTGCAATAGCAAAAGTGGAGAAGTGATTTACAGTAAAGGTCAAAGTGTTTGCGGAAGCATTGTAAATAGGCTTGATTTCTTCCAGTCCACCATTTACAAAGTGGAAAATCACTGCCTTATTACCATCTACACCTGCAGGAGTCTCAATGGTAACTGCTACGGGAATAGGCAGAGATTCAACTGAATAAGTACCAGCCTTCAGGCTGATTTCTACATATACGGGAGTAGAAGTTACTGCGTATGTAGAAGAAGTAATCTCAGGTGTAGCCGCCGGTGCTTCTACACTCAGTGTTGTGTCAGGAGCAACAAATGCTGCACCAACAATGCCTACAGCCTTTACAGCGCCGGAGTTAGCAAGAGTAGTATCCTTAATTCCCTTTGCCTTTTTGTATGCTGCTTCGATGGCTGCAACATCATTAACAGTATCCTGTCCTGCATTCATTGCTTCCTTCAGATCCTGAGAACCGATCTTTATCAAAGCAACTGCCGCATTATCTGCAGATGCCGCATCAGTAATCTTGGATGCATCAATAGCATCTACCGCATTCTTTACCTCTTCTACCGGTTTGGTGCTCGGTGCAGGGGTCGGTGTAACCACCGTATTATTCTCACTTGCTACAGATACGGTAGACAGTGCACTGCTGCCGTAAGGAACCGCAAATACTGCAAATGCAATGGCTGCGGCAATGATTAATTTCTTTTTCATTATCTCATTCCTCCTAAGTATAATGTTATGGATTTTATTTTTACCGTTATTTAGTTTACCCCCCCCGTTATATTGTCAACCCTATTTCTTCCTATTTTTTCCTTTTTTTCTCATTTTCCATGTGCAAAAAAAGCATGCCCTTCCGCCCCCCCTAAAAACGGGCATCACAGACATGCTTTTTTCTGCTTTTTATTCATTTTTCTTATTGGAGTGCTCTTTCAGTTCTTCCAGAGCTTCCTTAAATTTCTCAGAGCTCATGGTAGGGTTGGAACGAATCATGTCACGCTGGAAGAAATCTCTTAAGCTGCTGACATTCTCTCTGTCTGCCACGCTTCTGGTGTACTTCTGTTTCAGCTCCAGCACTTCATTCTTCACGCTGTCCAGATACTGACCGGGAGATTTCTGGGAAGAAGTGCGGATGCTTTCCAGCTTCTGCTCAATACTGGACTTCAGATCCTCTACTCTCGTAGTAATCCCCTCCGTAAAGTCTTCCTTCTTCTGGGCCAGACTCTCGCTGAATCCCTCCTTGCGGTTCTCCAGATCCTCACTGGTCACAGCAATAATGACATCCAGCCGTTTCTGGATCCGCAGCATATCTTCTTTGCCTTCTCCATTTTCTCCAGTACATCCCGCAGATCCAGGGCTGCCTTGAAGGATAATGCGAAATCCGCACCGATCAGCGCCGTCAGCACCAGTGTCACAGGAGTGAGGATGCTGTCCGGAATGGACAATACCAGATGTTCAATGGGCTTATGGATAAACTCCGTCATCAGGATCGTCAGACCACCAGGCCAGCGAGGACCCCAGGCAGATATGTCCCTGGAAATTGAATTTATTCTTGGAATAGTCCCAGTATCTGACTTTAAATAATGCCTCCATGGTCACGCCTGTGACATACTCCAGCACCGTAGCCCCGATACATCCGGCAATATAGACTAACACCAGATTGTCCTGAAACGGCATGGACACTACCAGCATCATGATGGCTCCACTTCCATACAGCGGCAGAAACGGTCCGCGGCAGAAACCACGGTTGACCAGCTTCCTGCTTTTCAGGGATACATAGGTGGATTCAAAACACCAGCCGAAAAAGCAATAAAAATAAAAGAAAAATATCCATTGGATCGCAGTATAATGATACACTGTTTAACCTCCTTCACGTCTTCGTTTTTTCCTTACGAGCAAGGTAACTGTCATCTCATGACCGAACCGCTACGGATATACCTCAGCCTCTATGGCAAGCTTCCCCTTCCTCGTGGCATGGGGTTCTCCACTTATGCGGAATTTACCGTAGCCTCTGGCATTTACCACATCCCCCGCCTCCAGGGGCTTGGAATTATTTTCACACAGCCTGCCGTTCACATATACCTTTCCCACCCGGAACAACTCCAGACAGTCGCTTCTGGATTTATTATATACCTTGGAAATGACAGCATCAACACGTGGACTTGCCACCTGAATGACCTGACGCACCGGTTCTTCCTGAGGTACTTCTGCCGCCGCATCCACCACCTCACACTTCACGTGGGTGTGGCGGATCTGCTCCAGATTGTCACAGATAAATTCTGCAATGGTATCCAGACAGAATAAAAATGCTTCGCCCTCTCCCGGCAGGATATCACCGATGGTGCTGCGTTCAATACCCAGGTTCATCAGTGCCCCCAGATAATCCCTGTGGGACAGCTTGTCTGCAAATTTCGCGGATAGAGGTCTGATCCGGATACAGCAGATAGGAAAGGGCTGTTCATAGCCCAGCTCCGCCTCACTGCCGAAGCGAAGGAGCTTCCGCTCTGCCTCTTCCCTGCCGCCGTATAAGGTGATCCCTGCGAACTTCACTTCCCGTTCCACCTGCCACAGAGCATCCTGCTCTGCCAGTCCCAAGAATCCGGTAAATGTGTACTGGTTCTGGTTGTAGGATTTGTCTGCCAGTTCACGGATCCGGTTTTTCAGCTGTTGTATTTCTTTTTCATTTTCCACGGACATTCCCGTACATCCTTCCTACTGTTCTCACTTTGCTTTTGCAAATATTACACTGTACACATTATCCCAGTGCCACATCCAACATCATCATCAACGCAAAACCAATGGCAAAGGCAATGGTTCCCAGGTTGGAATGCTCTCCCTCACTGGCTTCCGGAATCAGTTCCTCCACGACCACATAGATCATGGCTCCGGCTGCAAAAGCCAGCATATAGGGTAAAATAGGTGTCACAATGCTTGCCAGTGCAATGGCCAGGATTGCTCCCACCGGTTCCACTGCTCCCGACAATACGCCTAAGGCAAAGGACTTTCCTCTCTTATTTCCTTCACTCCGAAGAGGCAGGGAAATAATGGCCCCCTCCGGGAAATTCTGAATGGCGATACCGATGGCCAGCGTCAGGGCTCCCGCCATCGTAACAGTTCCGTCCCCGTTTAACACTCCGGCGAAAATAGCACCACACGCCGCACCTTCGGGAAAATTGTGAATGGTCACCGCCAGCATCAGCATGGCTGTGCGGTTCAGACTGCTCTTATGGCCTTCCGGTGCATCGCTTCCCACATGCAGATGGGGTACCATGCTATCGATGAACAACAAAAAAACAATACCGATCAGGAATCCGATCACTGCGGGAAGAAATGCAAGCTTCCCCATCTCTTCGCACATATCCATGGCCGGTATCAGCAAAGACCACACCGAAGCTGCCACCATGACACCGGCAGCGAATCCGGTAAATATTCTCTGAATATTGCCGCCAATCTGTTTTTTCAGGAAAAACACGCAGGCTGCCCCTGCAGTCGTTCCCAGAAACGGAATCAGAAGACCGGCTACAATGCTTAAATTCATGAAACACTCTCCTTTCTTTTATTATTCTATGTAACTCGCAGCAAGATGGTATCTTGTCTGCCTTTTCAAATCATTTTTACTAAAATCCCGCCAGATCGTTGCCCAGGACGGCATACATCAGGAAATTCACACCACACACCAGATGGTAGCAGAATACCGCGATCTCGCCCACGACGAAGATCACCTTCCAGCTCTTCCACCACTCCCTGATATTCCGCACCATGACGATCAACGTCATCAGGAAGACAAAGAACATGCCGTGCATATAGCCCCAGGAAAAGTTGGCATGCATCATGCGGAATCCTTTTTCATAGAAGATCAGGAACATTACTGTACCCATAAGATAATTCAGCCATGCAAACCAGTAATATCTGTTGGACTTTATATTTTTAAAATCAAATACCAGATTCAGTAAAAGTACGCCGATGGGCAATGCCATTCCCATGATAATACTTAAAGGAATGCTTTTGGAATAATTGCTCCATACTTTGGCAAAGCCGATGGCGATGCCTGTCTCCTCTCCCATGGCATTCGTCCCGGTGAAAATTCCGGAAAACTGGTACAGCAGGGCAATTCCCGTGGGGATCATGGTCACACACAGACAGAAGGCATTGCGAAAACTTTTTCCTCTGCTTACGATCAGCTGGATCAGGAGGATCAGACCGATTAGAGGCACCACTACCATCGTATAGCTTGGTTTGGTCATGGTGGTCAGCAGAAGGCTGACCGCGAAGAGAACGCAGTTCTTCCACTGAAAATCCTTCTGATATTCCGACAGCACCTTCACCGTCTCAAAAAAGCAGATAATCGCAAAAGGTCTGGTGGCCAGATAAGTGGCATTCCAGAAAGGATTCGGCGTATAAATCCCCATACAGCGATACGCATAATCAAAGCCGAAAAAAGCTGTATTCTTGGGAGAATACAGGTTAGAAAGCAAAAATAGCGAAAAGACAAGCAGGTTCACAAGAATGTCCGTCATAGCCTGTCTTCCCTGAGTTAAGTCATCATAATGACTTACTTTCCGGATCTCCCGGTTCATATAATATTTTGTGATCACTACCGCTGCCAGATTGAACAGCGCGGTGGTGATGGCCATGGCCGCTTTCGCTCCGATCAGCCAGGCGGAAAGTCTGGCTGTCCAGAACAGGATCGGATAGGGAAACTCATAATTTCCCGCAATACCTGCCACCTTATTCACATAGTCCGGCATATCCGACTGAAAGCCCGGCACCTGATAGCACTCCATCCAAAACAGATATAACATAACCCCGGTATACAAAAACAGCAGGAAAAGAAATGTCACTTTTCCTGCCATTGTCTCCCGCAGGCCGCTCTTTATGGGATTCTTTTTCATAGAGCCGATCCTTTCTAGTTGAAACTGATCACGGGATCTTTGGGAGCCTTTGCCTTCTCCACACTGATGGCATGGAGTACAGGGCCCTCTCCCTTATAGTCTGCGAAGTATTCTCTGGCAACCTTCGCTGTCACTTTGACCCATTCCTTCTGCTTCAGGTCTTTCGTGCCTGCAAACTCACAGGCATAGCCCAGAAATGCCATATCTTCCGCACAGCAGGTCATTGCCATGCGTCCCGGTACGAAATAGCCATCGGGATATTCCTCGGGCTTCAGTACCATGGCCAGAAACTGGATATTTTTGCCTTCATAGCGCTCCAGATGATCCATGGAATCCAGATACCAGATGCCGTAGCCCTGGTTGTCCAGTACGATAGGATCCTGATTCAGATCGTAGGGCAGATCCTCCTCGAAGATCTCATCGATCTCACCGTTGGAATCCTCGAAGATCACATCTGCGGAAGGATTCACCGCTTTGATGTTGCGCTTGTATACATTCAGATCCTTGATACCGTCGCAACGGTTGAAAATGATCATCTCGGACTTACGGATCATCTCTGCCAACAGAGATTTCATATTTGTGTAGTACATGGAGAAGGTGGAGCCGTCAATGGTCGTGATCTGCTGCTCTACTTTCCAGTACCAGGGAAGCGTCATGTTCTTACAATTCCACATACCGTTATACTCGATGATGATACGGGCGGGCTTGTACTGCTTCTCCAGCTCGATCAGATGATTCGGAGTAAACTCCTCTTCCTCTTCGATCAATACGACATCCGTACGACTCTTTTTTAATAAAGCGGGATCGTATTCATTCTCGCCCTCTTCACAGAGGATGAGCAGTGTCTTTCCTTTGATCTGGAAATACGGCTGTCCCAGTGTAAATGTGATAAATTCTGTCTTACCGCTCTCCAGAAAACCATTTATGATATAGACTGGTTTCGTCATAATTCATACCTTTCTCTTTCTTATCCTGCTGCCTGTAAAATCCGTTCCGGCAATTTATTTACGGAACAGTTCTGCCAGCTTGTCCTCGTCCAGTTTGGAACCGATGACACAGATCTTGCCGGTGACTTCCGGCTTACCGCTTCTGATGTCATGCTCTTCGGGAACATAATCATAATATACCCAGGTTCCGTCGGGGAGCGGGTACCATACCCTTGGCACGCAGGATTGCACCGTACTCTCCGCTGTCCAGAGCAGTAAGGATCTTCTCGATGTCCTCTGCGCTGTAGGTGTTGGGTGTCTCGATACCCCAACTGGTGAATACTTCGTCTGCGTGATGGTGATGATGGTGGTGGTCATGATCATGATCGTGGCAGCCGCAGGTGCAGTTCTCGTCATGCTCATGATGATGCTCATGGTCATGGTCTTCATCATGGTCATGATGATGGTGATGCTCATGCTCGTCTTCATCATCGTCGTCATCGTGGTGATGTCCACAGCAGCACTCATGGTCGTGGTCATCCTCGTCATGGTCGTGATGGTGATGATGCTCATGGTCACAGCACTCATCCTCATCGTGATCGTCATGGATATGCTCCAGCATTTCCTTCATCATATCTTCCAGCTTGTCAGCGCCTTCGATGGTCTCTTCAGTACTTCCCTGCCATCCAGCTGATCAAGAGGAGTGGTGATAATGGTAGCCTTGTCGTTATGCTCACGGATCATCTCCACGCAGGCATTCAGCTTTGCCTGATCCACTTTGTCGGTTCTGCTTAAGATAATGGTTCCGGCGTACTCGATCTGGTTGCTGAAGAATTCGCCGAAGTTCTTCATATACATCTTGCACTTGGATGCATCTACTACTGCTACCGCACTGTTGATCTCCACATCCAGATCTCCTGCCACGTTCTCCACAGCCTTCAGGACATCGGACAGCTTGCCGACACCGGAGGGCTCGATCAGAATACGCTCGGGAGCATAAGTGCTGATAACTTCCTTCAGGGAAGTACCGAAATCACCTACCAGAGAGCAGCAGATACAGCCGGAGTTCATCTCTTTGATCTCGATACCGGCCTCTTTTAAGAAACCGCCGTCGATACCGATCTCACCAAACTCATTCTCGATCAGAACGGTCTTGCTGCCGTCCAGAGCTTCTTTTAACAGCTTCTTGATCAGGGTGGTCTTACCGGCACCCAGGAATCCGGATACTACATCTATTTTCGTCATTGTTTTTTCCTCCAATCTGAGTCTAAGACCCATCCTTTTTATTTTCTATCATATTTACAGTATTGTCAATAAAACGATTATTAAATTTTTATCAACTAAGCCATAATGTTCGTCAGACACTGTGCGGATGCTCGCATACGCAACTGTGCTACGGTCTCTCCGTCTCGATCATGCTGTAAGGCACCACGGCCACTTTTCCCTCTTCATCACCGCCACACAGGATTCCTACGAACACACCGTCCTCCGTAAAGACTCCGCCTCCTGACATTCCGGGAGCGATCAGTCCCTGCAGCAGAAGCATATACTGGTCAAAATCCTCCACATAGATCCAGGGATTCACCACGAAAGCATAGACCGGCAGCCCACTCTCCCCTCCGTACATCCATACATCGTCATATTCCTTCAGTGCATCGAATACTTCACGATCCGTCTGCACCGGCAGACAGACCTTCCATGCTTCTTCTGACAGTTCCGCCTTGTCCACCCACAGGAAAGCCAGGTCGCAGCTGTCCACTGTCTCCACGCCGGTGGCAGCCACCTGTGTTCCGTCCGGAAATGTCACCCGGGCCTCTCCGGTATCGTCCGCCAGTACGTGCCCTGCCGTTGCGATCAGAATCCTGTTTTCCTCTTTATCATAGATCACACCGCTGCCCTGCCGCTCTCCCGTCTGAATTCCCACCAGGGATTTCATTACCTTAAAATCATTCTCCGTCAGTTTCTGCTCTGTCTGCACCGGCAGTTCCACAAATTCCATTCCTGCGTCAGCCTGTCCCATGCCACTGTTTTCTTCCGAAACCTTCTGGCCTGCGGTCTCCGTGGAGACCTTTTCCTCACTCCCACCGTTTTCCCCGCAGCCGGCGAAAAGTAACAGGCAGCTCAGTATCACAGCGATCCCTTTTATCCGCATTCTCTCTTTTTTTCTCCATGACTTCTCCATAGTTTCTCCGTGAAACATGCTCTGCATTGCAGTCGCTTATAACAGAAAACGGACCGCATCCGCAGTCCGCATTTTTCTCAAAAGGTGTAAGCAAAAAATAAGCCGAGTTCTGTATATGACGATCATCTATCTAGTACGACTGTCACCAGCCGCATCAAGCGACCTACCTGAAAGCAGACCGGGCCGGTCTATAGCTCTCTGTTTGGTCTTGCTTCGGATGGGGTTTACATGGCTCCGTCTGTTACCAGCCGGACGGTAGTCTCTTACACTGCCTTTCCACCCTTACCGGCCAAAAGCCGGCGGTATATCTCTGTTGCACTAGCCTTGGAGTCACCTCCACCAGACGTTATCTGGCATCCTGCCCTGTGAAGCCCGGACTTTCCTCACCTGCATAAAGCAGCCGCGATCATCTATCTTACTTACACCTGTTCGATTATATCTTTTTCTTCCGGAAAAAGCAATATTTTTCTGCCAGACGTATAATTTCCCCATATCCCAGCGCTGCCAGCGGGAACATCATCATGTAATAGGCATACATATACCTGGCCTTTGCTTCCCAGAAAATACTGAACAAAAAGCCCCCGATCACAGCCACTGCCAACAGATGCTGTGTGATCTCACTGTCTTTTCGGACACAGAAGATAAAGTAAAACAGACACCCCAGATAGATAATGAACTGTAAACGATCTGCCATCCTCACCACACTGTCAAACAGATCTCCACTCAGCCGGTCTTCCAGTGCCGCCAGTTTCTCATGGTACACATCCCCGTGGTTAAAGTTGAAATACAGTGACTGATAGGTCGGGACATTCCACTGGGACAGAAGTTTTCCCTGATAAAAACCTCTCAGATACCCCCGGCTGTGCTTTCATGGCCTGCATGCGCTCCTGCATCATCTCCCGGTAGATCTGATCGCTCTGCTCTGTATTACAGTCCGTTGCATAATATTGTGCCCAGCAATCGCTGTAATACCAGCCGTACCGGCCACCGATCTCTTCCATTCCCAGATACAGGTAAGCCGATGTGGGCAATCCCCGGGAATGCTCCATTCCGGATCTCATCTCATACATTTTATAGATTCCCTGATAGCACAAGAGTGGCAGTGCCAACGCCAGCACCAGTGAAATCAACAGGCGTCTGTCCCATTTTGAGAATATCCGTACCGCGCCGACCATGCAATATGCCACCACCAGGACCAGTGTGTTCTTACGCAGCAGAGTTCCCAGTGTAAGAGCTGTCACAATGCCCACCAGTGATCCCGTTTTTCCATATTTGATATATCGGACCAGCATCCATGCGGAAAACAGGGAACAGAATACCCAAGGAATCTCTCCGTAGACCCAGCTGGTATAAAAGACAGATGCCATACAGCTGCCCGCAAGCAGTGTCCCCATGGTCACCACCGCAAGTCTGCCGGAAACTTCCTTCAGAATGCCGTAAATGCAATAGATACCCGCCACGTTCAGAAGTACGAACACTATCTGGATCACATGATAATCCGCCTCTCCAAGAATCCGGAACAGCATCTCTTCCATGGCCGCCGGTCCCAGCTGATGAGCATACAGACCGCAATAATGATCCGGAGCCAGCGTCCCATAGTCACCCTGTATAAAATCTATGGCCGCACCAATAACCGATGCCTGATCTGCACTCGGCACTCTGTCTGCCGCCAGAACCCAGCACAATCCTACGATTCCCTGCCAAAGCATGCCGAGCGTTACGGCAATTCTTTTGCACCAGATGACGATTTTGTCACCGGCCTTTTTTTCCACTGCCGTCAGAACTGCATACAATAGCAATATCAGCGCTGCTGCCGCCAGATTCCGTATTACGGAATCCGGAATCTCCACCAGATCTTCATGACCTGCCACCGGAAGCATATACTGCAGGGTACGCATGGCATACCATACAAGGAACAGAAGGATCAGGCTGCCCATGATCCGGATCACCCAGTTTGCTGTCTGCTTTACTATCGATTTTATCTTTGGTAAACGACTCTCCACAGGTATTCTCCTTTTCTTACTGTAGAGTAAACTATTCAGCACCACATTCGCAAAATCGCATCTGACGATGCTTACTTTTTGCTCATGTGGTTACTTCGTCGCATCAATTCTGCCGCACAGTCTTACGAATGCAGGCATTCGACGCCTGTCAGGTAGATTTGCGCCGGTAGCCGTGTAAACTATTCAGCACCACATTCGCAAAATCGCATCTGACGATGCTTACTTTTTGCTCATGTGGTTACTTCGTCGCATCAATCTGCCGCACAGTCTTACGAATGCAGGCATTCGACGCCTGTCAGCAGAATTGCGCTACTCTGAATAGTTTACACATTGAAGCAGCTTCCACCCACAAATTCTCTGCACAGAGAATTATTGGGAAGGCTTTCACTGGTCACACCCAGGAAATACTCCAGGAACTTAAGCAGTCTCTTGGCTTCGTAATATTCCGGTTCTCCCTTATCGATCTGGAACAATAACGGCTCTGCGAACTGCTTTAACACTGCCAGTTCATAGATCAGGACGGAATTAAACATGGCATCCGCATCCTCCTGGAACGGGAAAATATTCTGTTCCTCACCCCGTCGTACAGAAGCCCACATATCGATGGTGCGTCTCGCATCCGCACCTCTGGTCCTCGCATCTCTGACCATACGGCGGAGAAGTCTTCCGTCCGTAGTCGGGATCCGGTTATGCTCATCAATATTGATATTGGTCAATGCACTGATATAGATCTTGTATTTACTCTCCTCGGGAAGTGCATAAGATGTCTTCTCATTCAGACCGTGGATACCTTCGATCACCAGAATATCATCCGGTCCCAGTTGTTTGAAATTGCCCTTATATTCCCGTTTTCCGGTCTTGAAGTTAAAGGAAGGCAGCTCCACACGTTCACCGGCTAACAATCTGCACATGTCGTCATTGAACTGCTTTACATCAATCGCTTCCAGACATTCGAAATTGTAATCACCGTTCTCATCCCTTGGCGTGAATTCTCTGTTCACGAAATAGTCATCCAGTGCAATGGGATGCGGTGTTTTCCCCAGGGTCTTCAACTGAATGGATAATCTGTGGGAAAAACTGGTCTTGCCGGAAGAAGAGGGTCCGGCGATCATGACAAATTTCACGCCGCCCCTGTCTACGATGCTCTTGGCAATCTCGCCGATCTTACGCTCCTGCTGCGCTTCCTGTACTAGGATCAGTTCACTCAGCGACCCACGGCAGATCTGATCATTCAGATCACCTACGGTCTCAATACCGATCTCCTTTCCCCATTCCTCAGATTCTTTCAACGTCCGGAATAACAGCTTTCTCTCTTGAAACGGCTTAACATGTGTAGGATCTTTTTTATCCGGCAGCAGCAGCATAAATCCATCCTCATACGCTATGACATCGAACCACTTTACATAGCCGGCATTGGGCAGCATGTAGCCGTAATAATAATCGTAATAACCGTCCATTTCATAAATATTTACGAAAGAGCCTCTGCGGTAACGGAACAGCTTTTCCTTATCCTTCATCCCCTCTTTCCGAAACAGTTCCATGGCATTATCCAGGGAATAGGATCTCTTCAGAAAAGGTGTCTTTGCCTCCACCAGCTCCCGCATCCGGTTACGGATCTTTGCAGCATTTTCTTCCGTTGCATTGATCTTCCCCTTTGGAGAGATGTAGGAGCCGTTGCCGATGGCAAATTCCACACGACAGCTCCGGGCCGCCTCTCTGCCGTAGACATCAAATACCGCTTTCAAAAACAGCATTGTGGCAGAACGCACATAAGTCTTGTTGCCCACATCATCCTTCAAGGTAAAAAAGGTAACCTCGCAATCCCTTGTCAGTTTCTTGAACAATTCTCTGATCTTGCCGTCTCTGGCTGCCAGTGCGATCAGATTCTCATACTCCTGCTGATAATCGTTGGCCACATCCTCGTAAGTGGCTCCCTGAGGATATTGTCTCTCTTCCCCGTTTATCTTCACTGTGATCATTTTTCTCACCCTGTCCTTCTGTAATCTGCTTTTACAGGTCTTATTTTTCAAACGCAATCCGGTTCCTTGCCATTATCATACCAATCCAGTGCACGGGTAATCAGGGTGATCTCGTCTGCGATCTCCTGTCTGCGGCATATGGTTCTGGGATTGTCCGCATCTGCCTTTTGCTCCATGCGTCCCACGATCTGCTTTCGCTCGGTCAGCATCCATTCCAGATACTCCCGAAGTATCCGGTCTCTGCGGGATAAAAGCAGCGGGCCGAACTTTTCCGCCAGTCCGGGATCCAGACCTTCCGTCTTCCAGGAGTCCCCGACCTTCTGCCGTACCACATCGTCCGTCATCGCACCCAGCCAGCGCACCTTCATCATAAAATAATATTTTCCTTCTTCGTAGATGATATTCTCATCCAGCAGAAGATATCCCTCATCCATCAGGAATGTCCGAAAATGCGGGATCTCCGACTGTGGCTGCAGGATCAGCTCTGCAAATCCCTGTGCCTGTTCTCTTCCTTCGGTAAGAATCTTCTCCATGAGAGGTCCGCCCATGCCGGCACAGATCATCCCGTTCGCCTCTCCGGTCTTCAGGCCGTGCAGACCGTCGGAAAGTCTGGTCTCTATCCTGTCCTGCAGACCATATTCCCGGATATGCTCTCTGGCACGCTCCAGGGGCCCTGACCGCACATCCATGGCGATCACCCGTGGGGAGAGCCCCTTCTGCACGAGATAGACCGATACAAAACCATGGTCACACCCCACATCTGTTATCACAGTGCCGGGAGTGACCATGTCTGTTAAAGCCTGCATTCGATTGGATAATATAACTTCCGCCATTAATCCAGATAATCCTTCAGCTTGCGGCTGCGGCTGGGATGACGCAGTTTGCGCAATGCCTTTGCTTCAATCTGACGGATACGTTCACGGGTAACGTTGAATTCCTTACCTACTTCCTCCAGAGTACGGGCCCGTCCGTCATCCAGACCGAAACGGAGTCTCAGTACTTTCTGTTCTCTCTCTGTCAGAGTACCCAGCACTTCCACCAGCTGTTCCTTCAGCAGGGTAAATGCTGCAGCATCGGAAGGAACCGGTACATTATCATCCTGAATGAAGTCGCCTAAATGGCTGTCTTCCTCTTCACCGATAGGAGTCTCCAGGGATACGGGCTCCTGGCTGATCTTTAAGATCTCACGCACTCTGTCTACCGGCATGTTCATCTCTTCCGCGATCTCTTCGGGGGTCGGTTCTCTTCCCAGCTCCTGCAGCAGCTGTCTGCTCACGCGGATCAGTTTGTTGATGGTCTCTACCATATGCACCGGGATACGGATGGTTCTCGCCTGATCGGCGATTGCTCTGGTGATGGCCTGACGGATCCACCAGGTCGCATAGGTGGAGAACTTATATCCTTTACGATAATCGAATTTCTCTACAGCTTTGATCAGACCCAGGTTACCTTCCTGGATCAGGTCTAAGAACAGCATTCCACGGCCTACATATCTCTTGGCAATACTGACTACCAGACGTAAGTTGGCCTCTGCCAGACGCTTTTTCGCTTCCTGGTCGCCCTCTTCCATTCTCTGGGCCAGTTCGATCTCTTCCTCAGCACTTAACAGGGGCACCTTGCCGATCTCCTTTAAGTACATACGGACAGGATCCTCAATGCTGACGCCTTCCGGTACGGACAGGTCGATGTTCTCCACATCCACTTCGTCCTCATCGGTCAGAATGATCTCTTCGTCATCCACATCATCGTCATCGGTAATACGCAGCACATCTACGTTGTTCTGGTCCAGATACTCCAGAACCTTCTCCATCTGTTCCTCTTCCAGAGGCATGTCCGCAAAGAAGTCACTGATTTCCTGATACTCCAGCACATTCTTTTTCTTTTTCGCCATATTCAGGAGCTCTTTTATCTTCTCCGCAAATTTTGCCTGTGTGTTTTCATCCATTTTCGTGGTTCCATCCTTTCATTGCCATTATTTATAGCCATATTTCGTATTTTTTATAACTGTCCCGAGCCGCAAACCCTATTATTCCAGAGAAATGCGGGCTCTTTGTAATTCTTCCAGTGCTTTTTTGCCTTCCACCGCTTTTTTGACTGCGTTGACATCTGTACCCAGCTGCGCCATATAGTACTGGTAGCTGTTGCGTTTGACTGACACCAGAATGTCATGGAAAGCTCTTTCTCTCTCCTGCTTCGTGGACAATTCGGGAAGCGTTGTATGGAACAGCTCCGCTGCCTGCCTCTGCTCCTCTTCATCCTCAAACATGCTGATGATCCCCGCCGGCTGAAACTGTCCGTTGTCCAGCTCTGCAAACATCTTCTCCGCCACCTTGCGATACAATTCCTCCGTGAAATCCTCCAGAGAAATGTACTTACGTACAATCGTATACAGAGAAGGATCATCTCCGATCCAGGTGATCAGCAGTCTCTGGGACTTCCGTCCGCTCTCCGAAGGATCGCTCTTATTCTGTACTCCGCTGCGGGGACGGGGAATCGGTCTGGCGATTCCCGTCTGGGAAGCATATCCTATGACCATTTTGCGCAGATCATCGGGACGGATCATATATTTTTCGGCAATGGCCTGCAAATAATTCTCCCGCTCCAGATCTTCCGAAAATTCGCACAGTTTCTGTGCGATCTCCCGGTGGAACTTCGTCCGCTGTTCCGGATCACTCTGATCGTATTGTTCACTCAGGATACGGATCTCGAAGTAGAAACTGTTCTCCGCCTGATCGATTCTCTCCTGAAAAGCCTCTTTCCCCAGATTCTTGATAAATTCATCCGGGTCCTTATAAGGACGCATATTGATGACTTTACCGGTAAGCCCGGCCTCCCTGAGAATACCGATGCCCCGGAGTGCCGCCTTGGTTCCGGCACCGTCGCTGTCGTAGGCCAGCAGGATGTTTTCCGCATAACGGTGTAAAAGGTTAGCCTGTTCCACCGTAAATGCCGTTCCCAGGGATGCCACCGCCTGGGTAAATCCCGCCTGATGCATGGCTATGACATCCATGTAGCCCTCGCACAGGATAATATTGCCCGTCCGGGCAGTCCTTGCGAAATTCAGTCCATAAAGATTCCTTCTCTTATCGAAGATCATGGTCTCCGGTGAATTCAGGTATTTCGGTTCCCCGTCTCCCATGACTCTGCCGCCGAAGCCGATGACCCGGTGGTTGATATCCTGTATGGGGAACATGACACGATTCCAGAACTGGCTTCGCAGTCCCCGCTGTTCAGAAAACATTGCCAATCCGGGTCTTTGATCTCTTCGTCCGTAAAGCCCTTTTTCCGCAGGTACTGTACCACCTGCTCGCCGTTTTTCCCGGCATAACCCAGTCCGAAATGATGCATGGTCTCATCGGTCAGCTTCCGCCCCGTCAGATACCGCATTCCCACTTCGCCACGGGGGTCCCGCAGCATATAATAAAAATATTTTGCCGCTTCCTTATTGACTTCCAGCAGCCGCATACGTTTGCCGGCTTTTTTCTTCTGTTCCGGTGTCTCCTCCACTTCGGGAAGCTTTACCCCGGCGCGGTCCGCCAGGATCTTAATGGCCTCCGGGAAGGTATCGTTTTCATATTTCATAAGAAACGTATATACATTTCCGCTGGCATGGCATCCGAAGCAATAATACATCTGTTTGTTCGAAGACACCGAAAAGGAAGGTGTTTTTTCGTTATGAAAAGGACAGCAGCCCCAATAGTTGCTTCCCTTTTTTTTCAATGAGACATAGCCCGATATCACATCCACGATGTCATTTCTGGCTCTGACTTCTTCTACCAGTTCTTCGGGATAATACACGTTTTTTAACTCCTATTTTATCTTGTAGCTATCTCTGCCAGGATTTCGGTATGTAAATATCCTCGTATACCGCTATGGCAAACCGATCCGTCATTGCTCCCACATAGTCGCAGACGACCTTCTCTCTCGGTTCTCCCACGGAAAGAAGATTGAGATATTCTTCCGGCAGATCATCCAGATGCTTCAGGAAATGCTGGTACAATGTCTCCATCAGCATCTCTGCTTTCCCCTCTTCGCTCTTCGCTATCGGGTTCTTGTAAACTCTCTCAAACATGAACTGTCGTATCTTCGTCATGGCTTCCGCCACCGGCTCCGACATCAGGATGTCTCCCTTGTCCATGCTGTTGGTCACGATGTCATGAATGAAATGATCCAGTCTCTCGGTGGGACTGCTGCCGATCACCTCACAGATGTCCTTCGGCACATCCGCTTCCGTGAGGATTCCTCCGCGGATGGCGTCATCCATATCGTGATGAATATAGGCAATTTTATCGGAAAGTCTGACGATCTTGCCCTCCAGGGTGTGGGGCTTTCAATGGTCTGGTGGTTTCTTATACCGTCTCGCACCTCGTAGGTCAGATTCAGCCCCTTGCCATCCTTCTCCAGAATGTCCACGGTGCGGACGCTCTGTTCGGCATGTTCGAAGCCAAAAGGGCATACTCTGTTCAGCGCACGCTCTCCGGCATGTCCGAAAGGCGTGTGTCCCAGATCGTGTCCCAGCGCAATGGCTTCCACCAGATCCTCGTTCAGCTTTAATGCCTTGGCTATGGTTCTGGCCGTCTGGGATACCTCCAGCGTATGTGTCAGTCTGGTACGGTAATGGTCACCCTCAGGTGTCAGAAATACCTGGGTCTTATCCTTTAGCCTTCGAAAGGCCTTGCAATGGATAATACGGTCTCTGTCTCTCTGAAACACCGGCCGGATATCACATTGTTCTTCCGGTCGCAGACGTCCTTTGGAGTTCACACTCAAGGATGCGTACGGACTTAAATAATCCTTTTCCCACTGTTCCAAGTTTTCTCTGATCGTCATAGTTCCTCCTGCCCCTACTTCTAATATTCTGTGCCTGTCTTAAAAATCCTTTTCTTTCTTTTGAAAAAAATAGTCATTTTTCTGATTTAAATTATCTGCACACAGAATAGATGAATTCGCATTCTTATCCATGGCCTCACTGGCCTTTTTGAAGGGTGACATCTGAAAAACATGCCACATTCCGGGGAATCGGTCGATATGGGCAGCGACCCCGGCTTTGATCAGATTTTTATATAGCCGCAGAGAATCGTCCAACAGGATTTCATTCTCTCCCACCTGAATATAGACGGGCGGGAAACCATGAAAGTTTCCAAACAGCGGAGAAATATAAGGATCCGTCAGATCTCTGTCCGGGGCATAGGCCCTGGTCATACGGTCGATGTACTCTTTATCCAGTACCGGATCCAGTTCCGCCTTGGTCTGGAAAGTCTTGCCCTCGCCGGTAAGATCCGTCCAGGGAGACATCAGCACGATTCCTCTGGGAAACAGGCGCTCCTGCTCTTTCAATTTCAACACCAGTGAAAGCGCCAGATTACCTCCAGCCGAATCTCCGGTAATGATCACATCTCTTGCTCCGTAGCCCAAAAGCATCAGATAGTTCCAGGCTTTCATGGCATCCTCCGTAGCTGCCGGATACGGATGCTCCGGTGCCAGTCTGTAATCAAAGCACAGCACATCCATGGAAGTACCCGCCGCCAGCTTTGATGTCAGGGTTCTGGCATAGATACTGCTGCCGGTGGAATATCCGCCTCCGTGGCAATGCAGGATCACATACTTTTTCATATGAGCCCGGTTCACGCTGACCCACTCCGCATCCATGCCATCGATGTCCACGGGACGGTACTGGATCTCTTTACTGTTGCCGAGCAGCTCGCCAATGTGATCCTGGGATTGTCTGTGTTTCTCCAGATCCGGATTCTCCACAAGGCCATGGGCCCTGCGGATGAGCTGCATCAGATTCTGGTTGTTCTTCTCACTGTTTTTTCCTACCAGTGCCATAAGTTCCTCCTGTTCACCAAGTTTTCTCGTAACTATTCAGCGCCTCATTCGCAAAATCGCATCTCCGATGCTTTCCTGAACAACAAGTTCACTTGTTGTTTGCTCATCTGAGGCTGCTTCGCCAAAGAAATATTGTCCAGCCGTCTTACGAATGCGAGCATTCGACGAGGCTTTGCCAATATTTCATGGCTCTGAATAGTGATCAAAAGTGCAATCTTCTGCGCACTGCATTGCGCAGTCTCCTCCGGGATAAAAGGGTGGCGATGGTGATATCGACGATCACGCAGATGGTCAGCACGATAGCTGACCATCCCAGTGCGATCTCCTGTCTCAGGAACCGGTCGATCAGAAGTTCCAGTCCAACGCACAAAACAGCAATTCCCGAGATCAGGTACAGGGCTCCTGTCAGGAAGGACATGGGGAGCTTGCGGATACAGAACGTCACCGCTTCCACCACTGCCGTCACCAGCAATACGATCGGCAGTCCCAGTCCATAGAACCAGCTGTTATGTCCCGTCAGATAAGTCAGCAGATATAGATACACGATCACTGCCACTCCATCCAGCAGGATCGACAGATAAATGGGCTGTCTCGTATAAATAACCACAGGGATCATAATAACCCACAATACCAGGACTACGCCGATCACCGCCAGAGACCACAGACTGCTGCGGAACACAAAAGCGTTTAACAGCCCACAGGTCACCGCCGTAGCCAGTACAATAACCGTCAACAGTACTCCCAGATCTTTTCTTTTTACCACTTCCACCTGTCCCTTTTCCTTTGGAAAAGGGGATGGCTGCTTCTCCGGTTCCGGTGCCTTGGGATTATACACCGGTGTGTCGCACAGAGGGCACTTCTTTGCCGAAGCATCCAGTTCCACACCACAGTTCACACAATATGACATAAGCATTTCCTTTCTAACCGGAGGATCTACCGGTTACTCTCGATCTTCACATGAATACCGTCCTGTACCAGCTTGCGGAAAAACAGTCGTTCCACATCCGTTTCCGCAATACTGCTGGCAAAATTGATGGTAAGAATATCTTCAAAGCTGGCAATGGCACAGTTGGTTCTCGTAGAGAACGGTTGTCCCATATAGATATCAAAACGTTCGATATAGGGCTTCATGGTCTCCGGCACTTTCAAAGCTCCCATGTTGGTCAGCCCCGCCGAAGAGTTTTTGTCCTGGATCTTCGTATAGAACTGGCGGACCACCAGATCCTTGATAAACAGCGGTACCACACGGATAAACGGGTTCCTCTGGGTCTCTGCGTTGGTGGTGATATCGCCCCGCAACAGCTTTTCATTCAGATAATACCGCATGTAATTGTGCACCTGGGTCACGATCTCTTCAAAAGTGTATTCTCCCAGTCTTGGGTCAATCCCCGGATAGATCATGGTGATAAAATTCCGCAGAGTCTTCGATGGGAAAAAGCGCCGCAGATTCACCGGCATGGCAATCTTTACCGGACGTAATTTTAAATGCCACTCACTCTCCTGCTTCTGCATCAGTGCATAGAGCAGAACCGCATTGAAATATTCCGTAATGGTGGCATTATAGCTTTTTGCCACCTTCATGACCTCTGCCACCGACATAATACCGTCTATGATGTTTAGGGTATAAAAAGGGCTCCTTGGTTCCCCGGACACGGTAAGTCTTCTCCCCGGTCTGGGCGGGCACACCTTGGCATTGGCATATTTCATGTAGGCATCTTCCAGTTCTACCGGATCCGGTGTCTCTAAAATATCCAGCACAAAACCGCCGTTCTCGATCTCCGTATGCCCCTTCAGGCGCAGATAAGTGGCCGTCAGAGTCTGCAATACGCACATGCCTCCGGTACCGTCTCCCAGACTGTGATGGGCCTCCAGGGCGATCCGGTTCCGGTAATAATAGATTCTTACCAGATACCGGTTATTGGCCTTGAAATACATGGGCTGACAGGGATTTTTCACGTCCTCCTGCACAAATGGGCCGGGGCGGTCATTGGGCTCCAGGTATCTCCAGAAGACACCCTTGCGGATAGCCGCCTTATACGTCGGAAAACGAGGCATTGTCAGATTCACCGCCCGCTGCAGCATCTCGGGATTGATCTCCTCCTTTAAAAGAACGGACAAACGATAAACGGAAGAAAAATCTCTTCTCTGTAAGGTCGGTATACGATGGCCGACAGATCCAGTTTGTACCAGTCCTTGTGTACTTTCGATGCCCTGTCTGTCTTCGTTTTGTCTCTTCTATTAATTGCCACGGTTTTCACCCCTTTCTCGGTTTTGTATTATATTTTTCAGAAACGACAAAGGCGGCAACCTTTCGGTCACCGCCATGTGATGCAGAAAGAGGGACTTGAACCCTCATGGTATCACTACCACACGGACCTGAACCGTGCGCGTCTGCCAATTCCGCCATTTCTGCGAACAAGATATATCTTACAGTATTTAATTAAAAATGTCAACACTTTTTTCAAATTACTTTAAGTCACTTGAAAATGTGATGCAGAAAGAGGGACTTGAACCCTCATGGTATCACTACCACACGGACCTGAACCGTGCGCGTCTGCCAATTCCGCCATTTCTGCGAACAAATGTATATTACAACAACCGGCTCCAAATGTCAACACTATTTTTCGAATTATTTAAACTGTATGCAAAATAATTACGATTTCTGCGTTCTTCGGCCTTGTAACTATTCAGACCCCATTCGCAAAATCGCCTCTACGAGGCTTCCTTTTGCTCATGAGGTTACTTCGCCATGTAAAACTGCTTATCTGCCTGAATGCAAGCATTCGCAGAACACAGTTTTGCATGGCTCTGAATAGTTACCAATTATTTTACATTTACATGTAGGAACTGAACAGATTGCCTGCATTGTAAGTGCCGATATATCCTGCTGTTCCGGTGTACAGACTGCTTCTGGTGGAAGCATGGTCTGCTGCGAAATTGATCATGGAGCTCTGTGCGGATACACGGTAGCCGTAGGAACCATTTCCCCGAAACAGGCTCTTTACCGTAGACATATCCGCTTTCATAAAAGCATCCTTATCCAGGGATAAGGTACCGTCATTTTTCATAGTGATACCGATCTTCGCCAGCTGCTTACTGTTGGCAATGGTAGTATTCCCCAGAGATTCCGTGCGGTTGTTCACTGTGGTATCGCTCACATCATCCACAGCAGCCATCACGCTGTTGTAATTCTTCACAAAGCTGTTCACCGCATTGTAGATGGCACTGGTATCATAGCCCTTGGTCGTGGTCTCTATACCATTCTCATCCTTGGTGGTGATATCCTTTTGTGCGAACAGATCATTTTTACCGGTAGCCAGTAATGTATCTGCGGATTCCTTCAAAGCATCAGTGGCGGTCTCTACCTTGGCCAGTGCTTTCTTCGCGGTCTCCTTCGTGGTGTCTTTCTTCGTTATGTCGGAAGCTGCGGTTTTGGATGCGTTGTTCTCCTTGCCGTAATAAGCCTTCAGCTTGGCATAGCTACCGTTCTTAATACTTGCATAATCTGCCAGCCAGTTGCTGCTTGCCGCATTGGATGCCGTAGAGCTCAAACCGGAAAACAGAAATGAATAATTGGTCTTTGCCTGAATATTAATACTCATCACAGTCACCTCCGTGTCAACTGTTTTGAATCGGCCTTTCAGCCATTAGTCCTTTTATATCAGTTACAGTATACTACTTATTTCGGATTTTTTCCAAGGTTTGTTAACTGTTTTTAAAAAATCCCATTAATTGAGTATTTTTTCCAGCATGGTCACCCGGTTGAAGGGAAAGGAGAAATAATAGCCGTCCGCAAAATCCTCCGTCATGACGATCACTTCCTTTGCCAGCTGCACACCGGCCTGCTCTCCCTCTTCTCTGGTCATGTCCGCCCGGTATCTTGCCAGTACTTCGTCCGTCACGTCGATGCCTGCCATCTCGTTCTTCATAAAGGTGGCATTTTTAAGACTCACGAACGGCATGATCCCGCAGAGAATCCTTGCTCCGGTCTCCTCTTTGATCCGACGCACTCTGTCGGCACTCTCCTGTGTGGAAATGGGCTGTGTCAGAAAAAAGGTAGCTCCCGCCGCCATTTTCTTCTTCACTCTGCCGATCTCCACCTCAAGATTACGCCTGCCCTGATTGATGGCTCCGCCGTAGCTGGCCGGAGCCTGCGTGAACTGCTCCTCGTTCATATCCGCCAGAATCTGCATCAGTCCCACAGAATCAAAGTTGAACACACTCTTCACCGTGGTCCGCACCATGGAAGGAATGGGGTCTCCCGTGATCACCAGGAAATTCTGAATACCATTGATATAGGCTCCCAGCAGCTGGGAACGCATGGCAATGGCATTTTTATCCCGGCAACAGATATGGGGCATGACACACATACCGGTCTCTCTTGCCACCTTCTCCGCCATGAGAATGGAATCTGCTCTGGTACGTCCCGAAGGAGAATCCGGGAAAGTCAGCACATCCACTCCGCTCTTCTGTAGCAGATGTGCCGCATCCATCAGTTTTTCGTCATCGATTCCCATGGGAGGTGCCAGTTCCACGGCGATCAGCTTTCGGTTCCTGCCCTCCGCCTCTTTGGTATGATAAAAAGAACGGTCTTCCTTCGGTGCCTGCTGTTTCTCCGGTTCTGTGTCTTTTTTTGCCTGTGGGTACTGGGTCAGATCCAGCTTTCCGGCAAGCTCCGCGATATATTCCGGTGTCGTACCGCAGCAGCCGCCTGCCATATCCACTCCAAGGGCAGTCATCTGCTGCATTCTGTCCACAAAATAGTCTTTGTTATCCCCGGTGAAGAGCATACGGCCGGTGACCATCTGAGGATACCCAGCATTGGGAAGGGCTGTGAGAAGTTTTCCTTCCGGTTTTCCAGTATCTGCAGGATCCGGTGCATATGGGACGGACCCACACCGCAGTTAAAGCCCACGGCATCGATCTCCTTTGCCTCACCCGCTTTCTGTAAAAGCTTTCTGGCACTTAATCCTGCATTGCTGTAGCCGAACTGGTTTACAGAGAATTGTACCGTAATAAATGCCTGTTCCCCGATCATTTTGATCGCAGGCAGGAGCTCTTCCATCTCGGAAAAAGTTTCAAAGACAAAAAAGTCCGCTCCCTCTTCCAGAAAAATATTACAAATTTCTTCATATTCTCTGCTTAAAGCATCTTTCTGTGCCATGGCCTCCCCTGGAATCTGGCCAATGTCCGCCGCTATGTAGAATCTCTTTCGTCTCTCCGGTGGTCTCCACTCTGCCACTGCTTCCCTTGCCAGTCGAAGCCCACTGCGCAGTGTCTCTCCGATCTGTTCCCGGGGTATATCCATGCAGAAGCTGTTAGCAGCAAAGGTATTGGTTCGTAAAATCTGTGCTCCTGCTTCCAGATACTCTCTGTGGATCTCCTTTACCCGCTCCGGAGCCTCCAGATTCGCCAGCTCCGGCAGCTGCCTCGTGTCGTATTTTCCTCCGTAATAAGTGCCGAAAGCTCCGTCAAACAGAATCTTTTTCTGTTGGATTCTTTCACGGATCTGTTCTTTGGTATGTTTTGTATTATTCATGATCATATCCTTTTCGTCTTTTCACAACTCTCCTCTGTCAAAACGAGCAGGTCTGCTCTCGCAAGCCTGCTCGTTGATCAGCTTCCGTAACTATTCAGAACCACATTCGCAAAACCGCTCTTTCAGAGCTTACTTTTTGCTCATATGGTTACTTCGCCATATAAATCATGTCAAATGTTCTTACGAATGCAAGCATTTGACGTACATTTGACATGATTTGCATGGCTCTGAATAATTACAGCATACCATATTATTTTTCCGAAAAACAGTAGCAAATTTAATGATTACATTAACTTGCGGAACAATGCGGTCAGATCCTCGATGCTTGCATCCTTAGGGTTGCCGGGTGCGCAGGCATCTGCATGAGCGGATTCTGCCAGGAAAGGAAGATCCTCTTCCTTCAGTGCTTCCAGCTTGGAAGGAATTCCTACATCCTCGGACAGCTTGCGAACGGCATCTACAGCAGCCTTACGATAGGTTGCCTGATCCATCTGGTCTACACCTTCCACTCCCATAGCACGAGCGATCTCACGATACTTTTCACCGGTGCAGTCAGCATTGTACTCCATAACGATGGGGAGCATCATTGCGCAGGCTACACCATGAGGGGTATCATAGACAGCACCCAGAGTATGTGCCATGGAATGGGCAATACCAAGACCTACGTTGGAGAAGCCCATACCTGCAATGTACTGGCCCAGAGCCATGCCTTCACGGCCTTCCTTGGTATTGGCTACAGCGCCGCGCAGGGACTTGGAAATGATCTCGATTGCCTTCAGGTGGAACATATCGGTCATCTCCCATGCCGCCTTGGTGGTATAACCTTCGATAGCGTGGGTCAGAGCATCCATACCGGTAGAAGCGGTCAGTCCCTTGGGCATAGAAGACATCATCTCGGGATCTACCACAGCGATGATGGGCATGTCATGAGGATCTACACAGACGAATTTACGTTTGCGCTCTACATCGGTGATAACGTAGTTGATCGTAACCTCAGCTGCGGTACCGGCTGTGGTGGGTACTGCGATGATGGGTACACAGGGTTTCTTGGTAGGTGCTACGCCTTCCAGGCTGCGTACATCTTCGAATTCAGGGTTGGCAATGATGATACCGATGGCTTTGGAGGTATCCATGGAAGAACCACCACCGATGGCGATGATATAATCTGCACCGGATGCCTTGAAAGCAGCCACACCGTTTTTCACATTGTCAATAGTAGGATTAGCCTTAATATCGGAATAAACTTCATAAGCAAGACCTTCCTTGTCAAGCAGTCCGGTTACTTTTCCGGTCACACCGAACTTGATCAGGTCGGGATCGGAACATACGAATGCCTTCTGAAAAGCATGAGCCTTTGCTTCATTTACGATTTCTTCGATTGCTCCGGCACCATGATAAGAGGTCTGGTTGAGCATAATTCTGTTTGCCATGATACATAATCTCCTTTCGAATTGAGAACAAATCTTAATGATAATTTTATTTTAACTACAATCTGGGCATAAAAAAAGTGACAGTTTGGCTTGACTGTCACTTTTTACAGAAAGTTCACAATGTGTACATTTTTTTTAGTAATTTTTCACAAATAGCTTTGGTGATTTTTTCACTAACGCAATACGCCCAACTGTTGAAACAATTCTGTCACCGGCATAGGAAGTGCACTGACCAAAAGCGCCGCCATCTGCTCCGGCGTTCTCTCCTTCGGAGCGAAGATCCATTCCACGGTCATATCAATAGAACCTCTGCAATAGAGCCGCAGCGGGAATAAAATATTCTCTTCGGGCTGTCTACCGGTCTTACGCCCGATCAGCTGCGTGTAGAAATCCAGGATCAGTTCGTAATCATGTTCCCTCAGAGAATTATGATCATCCGAGCGGAATGCTCCGGCGAAAAAAACTCTCTCCTTCTGAATGAATTCAAACTTTCTGGTCAGTCCTTCGTATACGGTAAGTCCGTCTCCCATCTGTGCAAAAGATTCCCGTAAGAGCTTGTCGAAATACCAGTTGATCAGGTCATATTTGTCCTGAAAATTCCGGTAAAAGGTCTGCCTCGTCACGCCGCAGGTCTGCACGATCTGCGTCACTGTCATGGCATCGGTGCCGGACGAAGCCATACACTTTTTCGCCGCTTCCGCCAGACGGTATTTAGTTTTATCCGCTGAAGTTTCCTTCGTACTCATGCTGTCACGAAGTGTCGGAATTGGCAGACGAGCAAGACTAAGGATCTTGTGGTAGCAATACCGTGTGGGTCCCATCTTCCGCATTATTTTTTACTTTAAAAAGCTCAGGGATAGGGTGTTCCTGAGCGTGTGGGTTTTTTCGCATTATTTATTTGTTTAAAAAATAAGCTTTTTTTGATATTAGGGTGAGACTCTTTCAAGCTGCCTTCTCTCTGTGAATAATCTACCAAGGATCTGTGTCGGCTCTTCAGCATTTTCAGTTAAGTTCAATCTTCTGACCAATACTTCATTGAAATAGGTTCTATTACAACTGCAATTATATTATTATTTTGATCTACTCTAAATCTAAATGCATAAAAGTAGTCTTTGGTTGAATCAATTTTTAAGAAATAATTATATGCTCCGGAGTCCTTTAACCCATCATGTGAGAATACATCTTTAATATCTGCGGAACGCTGCTTTGTATCTCCATATAATTCAATTACTTTGTCTATACTGTCTCCAAGTTTGATGCCTCTTACTGGACTTTCTATTACATTACCATCATCTGTAAATTCACCTGATACTATCATGTTTGCATTATCGGCAAGCATGTATGCAGCCTCATCATTTCCTGCCTCTACATATTCATTATATGTATCATATCCCAAAAAACTAAATGCAAGGTCTTTTTCTGAAAGTGGCTCTGCTTCTTCTATGTTGGTTACTTCTGTGGTCTTTTCTGCCTCTGTTGATTCGTCTTTCGTTTCTGCTTCACTTGTGTTATCTTCTACTACCTCAGTGCTTTCTATTGTCTCCGTGGTTGTTTCTGTAAGTTCTACTTGTGCAGATTCAACGGCATTGGGGATGGATTCTGTTGTCGCTGTAGCTTCCTGTTTTCCGCAGGAAACAAAAGATAAAGTACATATTGTCATCAGCGCTAAAATAATTTTTCTTTTCATAGTCTATTTCTCGCTTTGTTAAAATCAATATTCTTTTGCAATCTCTCCCTCAATCCCATACATTATCTTAAATGTCTCAAGGTCTTCCGCCCGGCGGATCAGCATGACCTCTTCAAATTTTCCCGTGCGAATATCCTTAAATCCTGCCACCTGTTCACCGTTGCAGATGCTGGCTTTGATAACAGGTTTTTGATTGCTTCTGTCGTAAGTCTTCTTTTCGGTTCTCTTTGGAAAAAGTCTCATTTCTCTTCCTCCAGTGCTGCTTTTACCATCCGTTCAAAGGATTGTGCAAATCTTTCGTCATCCTCTTCTGTCCGCTTCTTCGACCTTTTAAATGATTTTTATGAGAAGCTCTTCTTGCCTTTTTATTCAGATGTCGTTCCATGAGCATCTGGTCGATGTTCTCATCCGTGTACCATTTACCGGACTGGTGGATGGCGTAGGCACTCTTGCCCAGCGTCATGGCTGCCACGCCATAGTCCTGAGTTACCACGATGTCTCCCCTGCGGCAGAGACTGATCAGCTTATAATCCACAGCATCCGCCCCGGCTCCCACGACCACCACCTCGCTGTAACCGGAAGTCAGTATATGATTGGTATCGCACAGAAGTGTCACCGAAATCTGATATTTCTTTGCAATTTTTCCACTATGTCCACCACCGGACAGGCATCTGCATCCACATAAATCTGCATAAGTAAGTTCTCCATCACCTTTTTCTGTAATTGAAATTATAGTAACTTTATCAGACGTTTACAAGTGTATATTTAGCCATAAAAAAACCGACCTCCTATCGTTAGATTTTAGGTCTAACGATAGGAGGTCGGTTCAGGATAAGGCTATTTTTCAATCCATATCAAAAATTATCCATTTTGAACAATTCACTTCTTGTTTTTATTCAGTTTCGTTTTCTTCCTCTAATAGCTTTAATAATGCAGAAGGTTCACACACCTTAACAGAAGATTTCATATAATCTTTTACATTTCTGGTTACTATACAATCCATTTCTGAACGAATTGCTGTTTCCACCATAATAGCATCTTCATAATCACCAATTTCAGAAGATATTGCTTTCCGGCAATCTAAAGAAGTGGTATCCAACAAATGAAATAAAGTAAAAAGCTTGCTCAAAATCTTTCGTGTTTCTACGTCGTTATGTGTTAAACGGTGTGTCAGATAATAGATATCTGTAACTGACTTTGCTGTAATATAACCCTCAAATTGCTTATTTGCAGAATATATAAAGAGTTTTTGCGCTACTTCTGAAAATGGAGCACGAGACTGTAATGCATCGATGATAACACAAGTATCAACTAAAACTCTCATATCGTATTCAACCTTTCTTCCCGTGCTTCTTCCAGAGTCATATCATTTGAAAGAACGCCAAACAATGATTTAGCAACATCTACTCTATCCTGATATGGATTAGACAATTTTGCAACAACTTTTCCGTTACGAGTAATATAAATATCCTCTGTTTCTGCAAGCATAAGATATTTGCCAAGATTAATTTTTAATTCAGTTGCAGTAATGGACATATCATCATCACCTTTCTTGAAGAATAACTATTTATCGTCTCATAAAGAGAATCTCTCTTTTCAATTATATTATACACAAATCGAACGATTTTATCAATAAAATCGTTCGAAAATAGACTATTGAATGCTGGTCGGAGCGCTACTCCGCCAGATACATCTTCAAGCTTCCTTCCACGGCATCCATGGCTTCCTCCACACTCGCCTGCCCGTTTAGGTATGCCTGTAAGCTCTCAGTCAGGGAAGTCTCGATCTGAGTATCTTCCTTGAGGCACAGGGTGGCTGCCCTGCACAGCTCCATCAGATGATTTGCGGTCTCCTCAGAGTAAGATTTGATGGCGAACTCTGCGGTGCTGCCGTCGATATCATAGGTGGTATAGGCTTCCGCCATGCTGCGGTCTGCTGCGGCCTGTGCCTCCAGCGCTTTTGCATTGACAGGGAATCCCTCATAGGTATCCACGCTCTGTAATTCTTCGGACAGGGCAAAACGCAGGAAGTCTTTTGCAGTCTCCACATGCTCACTCCGGCTGTTGATTCCAATGACCATCTTCGGATAAAATGCGTTTTCCATGGAGACCACATTGGCATTCAAAAGCTCCGCCACTGCATAAGGCATCATTGCCTCATTAAAGCCGTCAGTCTCCTGAAGTACCAGCTTCACATCAGACCCCAGATCCCAGATATTCGCCGCACGGCCTTCTTTTCTGGAAGGCAGGATACCGCAGTTATCCGCAATCTTCTTCAAATCTTCCAGCCAGGGACGTAAGGTATCACGATTCACCTGATGGTTCTGTAAAATATCATCCACGATCAACGGATAGAACGCTTCCACCAGTTCGCCGCAGGTACGGTCTCCCATATAGCTCTCCGTCTTTCCGGATACTGCCTTTGCAATAGCGTCCATGCTGCTCATTTCCTCTGGCTGCACATCCCTGCCGACAGCTAACAATAATCCGAATTGCAGCGGCACCGCATACCGTGTTCCATCCGCCTCTTTATACGCTGTTGTAATGTTGGAAAGCAGGGTTCCGTCCTCTTCCATGGGCTGCAGCACCTCCTGAAGATCCAACAACAAGCCCTTAGAGGCATACGTGTCTAGTTTCAGATGATCCATCACCATGAGATCCGGTCCGTTGCCGGAGGTCAGGGAAGTGTTCAGGTCCTGATAGATCTGCTGATAATCCGCATTTCCGCTGTATTTATCCGTCATGGAGATTGCCGCATCCCATGGATCAGTATCTCCGGATGCTGCTTATGATACTGCACCGCAGCCTGCTGTAAAAAGAAGCTCTCCTCTACGGTATACAGCGTCAGTTCTTCGGTCACCTCTGTCACCGCATCGGGATCATATCGATAAATCATTATTTTATCCCCGCTCTCACTTCCAAACCACGCGTATACACTGCCGTCCGACAGCGCCACAATATCCCTGCACCACTGATCCGACAGAGAAAAACCTGTATCGATTCCCTGAAGCAACTTCTGCCAGTTAGTATCGCCTGCGTCGCAGCGGAAGAATCCGTCTGCATCCGCCGCATAGACTGTGCCGTCTCCCAGCACACTGAAATAAGCAGAGCTGTAACTGTCCTGGGAAAAAGGAAGCACTTCCTTCTTTTTTGCCCCATTGCTTCCATCCAGCTGCATCTGCAACAGACCGTTCACGTTCCCCTGTTCATCCGTCTGTGCCAGATACAACGTATCTCCCACAGCACTGACCCACTTATTATCCGACAGACTGCCACTGTCTGTCAGGCTGTCGCTCTCCTGGCTGCTCACCAGGCTTCCGTCCTGTGCCAATACAACATCCAGGGAAAAAATAAGACAGTCCCACTAACATTTCATCCTCTGTCAGTGTCACATACTGCGGCGTATCATAGAACCGATAGCCATCCATATCCATAGGCTCCAGCCACTTCTGTGGTGTAATATCCAACGCACTGCCGTCCGCTTCCTTCCACAGATGTGCGGAAGAGCTCTCCTCATCCCGGTAACAGTTGCCGTACAGGTACTGATTCCCCTCCGCATCCTGCAACAGTGTAAAACTGTCACTGCTCTCCAGACCCTTTCCCTCGGGAAGCGCCTTCAGCCAGTCCTTCGTCACTTCCGTCAGAGTATCTCCTTCTTCCAGCTTCCATTCCTCTAAAGAGACCTGACCTTCTGCGCCTCCTGCCACAAGAAAATGTAATTCATCACCTGAACGGAAGATCTGGCTGATATTTTTGTCCTTCCATTCCTCCGGAAGTGAGAGTTCAGTCTCTACATATCGTCCTTTCTGCACTTCATCAGGTGACGCTGCGATCTGCTGATCGTTCTTATTCCCACACCCGGTGAACAGTCCCATGACGATCGCCATACAGGTTGCCAGTGCGATTCCTTTTTGCATGTTATTGTTACTGTTATTCCAATAAATTCTGTTTTGCATCTTAATCCCTATGCCTTTCTCCCATTCTGCTGTGTGTTCCACAGCTTTTTCTTACAGGAAAAGTATAGCGGTTTCTTTTTTAAGATAACAGCAGGCACGGGTTAAGATGCCTTTACCATATGATTAAGATTTTCTTAACGCAAAACGGAACCGGCACAAGCGCCGATTCCGTCTTCTCCGGAAACCCTTTTAGGAATTCAATATCTTCATAAATTCTTCTCCGGTAATGGTCTCTTTTTCATATAAATACTGGGACAGTTCATCCAGTTTAGCACGATTTTCCAACAGGATCTGTCCTGCCTTCTCATGCTGTTTTTTCACCAGCTCCACCACTTCTCTGTCGATGGCAGTCTGGGTCTCCAGGGAACAGGTCAGGGAAGCATCCCCACCCAGATACTGGTTCGTCACGGTCTCCATGGCTACCATGTCAAAATCTTTGCTCATACCGTAGCGGGTGATCATACCTTTGGCAAGCTTGGTAGCCTGTTCGATATCATTGGAAGCTCCGGTGGTCACAGATCCGAAGGCGATCTCTTCCGCGGCACGTCCGCCGGTCAGTGTAGCGATCTTGTTCTCCATCTCTTCCTTGCTCATCAGATAATGATTGCCTTCCTCTTCCACCTGCATGGTATAACCCAGTGCACCGGAGGTACGGGGCACAATGGTGATCTTCTGCACCGGTGCGGAATTAGTCTGCTTCGCTGCTACCAGTGCGTGTCCAATCTCATGGTATGCCACGATCCGCTTTTCCTTATCTGTAAGGATGGCATTCTTTTTCTGATAACCGGCAATGACTACTTCAATACTCTCTTCTAAGTCTGCCTGGGTTGCGAACTTACGTCCATCTCTGACTGCCCGAAGAGCTGCCTCATTGACGATATTGGCAAGCTCTGCACCGGAGGCTCCGGAAGCCATACGGGCGATTTTATTAAAATCTACATTATCTGCGACTTTGATCTTACGGGCATGCACTTTCAGGATTTCTTCTCTTCCTTTCAGGTCGGGAAGCTCTACCGGCACACGTCTGTCAAAACGTCCGGGACGTAACAGTGCGGGATCCAGACTCTCCGGACGGTTGGTGGCCGCCAGGATGATAACACCGTTGTTGCCTTCGAATCCATCCATCTCGGTCAACAGCTGGTTCAATGTCTGTTCCCTCTCATCGTTTCCGCCCACCTGTCCGTCACGCTTTTTACCGATGGCATCAATCTCATCAATAAACACGATACAGGGAGCCTTTTCCTTCGCCTGTTTGAACAGGTCTCTGACCTTGGACGCACCCATACCTACGAACATCTCCACGAATTCCGAACCGGACATGGAGAAAAAGGGAACATTGGCTTCTCCGGCTACTGCCTTGGCCAGCATCGTCTTACCGGTTCCGGGAGGGCCTACTAAGAGGATACCCTTCGGCATGGAAGCACCGATCTCTTTGTATTTGTCGGGGTCATGCAGGTATTCCACGATTTCCGTCAGATTTTCCTTCGCCTCGTCCTCTCCTGCCACATCGGTGAACTTGATACCGTTGGAAGACTTCACATAGACCTTCGCATTGCTCTTGCCCATGCCTCCCATGCCGAACATCATGGAATCGCCGCCGGCCTTTTTCGCCATCTGACGGTACATCAATTGTCCGAAGCCAATAATGATGATCAAAGGCAGCAGCCAGCTGATCAGAAAGCTTAAAACCGGTGATGCTTCCTCCACGATCTCACTGGAGAATTTTGCCCCACTGTCATACAGTCTCTGCGTTCTGTCCGGATCATCCATCAGACCGGTCTTGTAGATGGTCTTGTCATCTTTTGCCGTGAATACGATCTGATTGTCCTGGACCTGTACCTCATCGATCTGTTTATCATAAGTCATCTGCATAAAAGTGTTGTAATCCACTTCCTTCACTGCCCTCTGTACGATCTGAGGTACCAGAAGACTGTTGATCAGGATAATCACGATCAATGCAATCATATAATAGAATATGAACGGTTTTTTGTTTGGTTGTTTGACTTCCTGCATACATTTTCCCTTTCTCATTCCTGTATTATTGTCCAAATCTGTTGTAATAAATCAATCATAGCCACTTTTTGCCACACAATCAATGGATATTCTCTTACCTTATTCTAAAAAAAAGATAAACTTATGCGGTGAAAAGACTACGTTTTTCAAAATCTGTTTCTTTCCATTTTCAAGCAAAAGAGAGACAATCAAAATAGATTTTTACATACTAAAAGATTCAAAAAGGAGGAAACATCCGTGTCGGATACTACCAAAAAGAGATTAAAATTCGCAGGAAAGCTTCTGTTTATCTGTCTGTTATTAGGCATCCTGTATTACAGCTTCCGGGATTCCATGGGGGATATGCTGACGGAGCTTGCCGGTGTCTCCCCACAGGTGGTTTTGTCCCTGTTTGTGACCGTGGTCCTCTACCATATCTTTGAAGGGCACATCACCTGGCTGATCGTGCATAAGACACACCCGGAATACACCGGCTTACAGGGATTCTGCAATGCTTTCTACTGCTCTTTCTATAAGACGGCCACTCTGGGCAGTGGCTCCGGCATAGCCGGGATCTATTATCTGAATAAAGCCGGAATCCCGGTTCCCAATGCCACCGGTATGTACTTTTTTCCAATATATCGCACACAAGGTTTCCATGACAGTCTATAGTCTGTTATTGTTTGGGGTAACCTACAGATTTATTCACACCTCGTTTGCATACTATCAGGGTTATATTCTGCTGGGATTTACAGGTGTCTGTGTGATCGCAGGAGTTCTGTTAGCAGTGGCTACCGTTCCCTGGATGCAGACTGCCTGTAATCTTCTAGCCAACCACCTCCGTGCAAAACATCCCTCCTGGGAGGAAAAACTCACCGGTGCCGGGCATAAGCTTGCTCAGCTACAGGCGGAAAGCCGGTCTTTGTTACAGGATCCAATATTGCTGCTTCACCTGTTCCTATGTAATGTATTAAAGTTCACTACCTGGTATATCATCCCCTGGATCGTGTTCTGCAATTCTCTTAGAGGAGAATCCGGCGATCTGCCCTTTTCTTTCCTGCAATGTTTTGCTCTGACCTCCCTCAGCCAGTCGCTGGCGGGGGTCATCCCCACTCCGGCGGGGATTGGATCCGTAGAAGCCGTCTTCACATTGCTGTTCCGGCGTCTCCTGCCGGAGGCCAAAGTCCTGTCTGCCGTGCTTCTCTACCGGTTCACCACCATGCTGTTACCCTGTGCCATTGGCGCCTTTTTCGTACTGGGTGAGAGGATTGTCTCCTTACACAGGAAAAAGAGAACGGCAGACTAATATACTTTCCTAAAATCTCCACGCAAAACAAGCCACAACACAGTATTCTGTGTCGTGGCTCTTATTATGTTCCGTTATGATAAAAACAAATACTAAGTATTACTTTCTCTGTAAGAAATCAGGAATCTTCAGAGATTTCTCTTCTACGGAGCTTCTAATATCTGCAGGCTTATGAATGCCGGGTACGGGCTGTACGGGTCTCGTAGCCTGTCCTCCCTGTGTTGCGGGGGTAGCAGGCGCGGTGGGCTGCAGTCCCTTCAGAGAAGTCGGAGTCATATGGGAAGCGGGCTGTCTGAATGCAGCGCCTCCTCCCAGACGATTCTGTACACCGTTGTTGGCCTTGTCTTCCAGACCGGTAGCAATAACCGTAATGGTGCAACTGTCGGACTTGGACTCATCATACATGGCACCGAAGATAATATTTACATCGTCTCCTGCCAGCTCCTGAACATAGCTTGCCGCATCGGAAGCATCTGCCAGGGTAATGTCGCCGGAAATATTGATGATAACATGGGTAGCACCGGAAATCGTAGTCTCTAACAGAGGGCTCTCCACTGCCATCTTGACAGCTTCCATAGCCTTGTCATCGCCCTTGCCTTCACCGATACCGATGTGAGCAATACCCTTGTCCTTCATAACCGTCTGTACATCTGCGAAATCCAGATTGATAACTGCGGGAACATTGATCAGGTCAGTGATTCCCTGTACTGCCTGCTGCAGTACTTCATCCGCCTTCTTCAGTGCTTCCGGCATGGTGGTACGTCTGTCCACGATCTCCAGAAGCTTATCATTTGGGATTACGATCAGGGTATCCACGTGTTCCTTGATACGCTCGATACCGTTTAATGCATTGACCATACGGGCTTTTGCTTCAAAACGGAAAGGCTTCGTTACCACACCAACGGTTAAGATGCCCATATCCTTTGCAAGCTTGGCCACTACCGGAGCAGCTCCGGTTCCGGTACCGCCGCCCATACCACAGGTGACGAATACCATGTCTGCACCCTTCAGAGCTGCGGAAATCTCTTCTGCACTCTCCTCGGCTGCTTTCTCACCGATCTCAGGCTTGGCTCCCGCACCAAGACCCTTGGTCAGCTTCTCACCGATCTGTAACAGTTTCGGAGCTTTGCAGAGCTGCAATGCCTGCTTATCGGTATTCACCCCGATAAAATCCACTCCGTCAATCTTCTCATCTATCATTCTATTTACAGCGTTGTTACCCGCGCCACCTACACCGACTACGATGATCTTGGCAGCTACATCCGCGTCATTCGTCTTAATCTCCAGCAAGGTTAGTTCCTCCTTTTAACCTTTTTCAACTTCACATAGACTATCATATAATCATTTTACAAATTTAGCAACCTATTTTTTCAAAATGTTTCACAAATGTTTCACGCGTCCGGTTTGAAGGTAAATTTACCCTTTCCTTCCTCGTAGTTTTCCATTTGCAGGGTTCCGCTTTTTACCCTGTAACTTCTCCAGGAAGTCCGGCAACAACTGCAGTTTGTCCTCTATATGGCTGTTGTCACTGCCCATGGACACCTTGATCTGTCCGAAGTAGATCGTAATGTCACCGGAAGAATGCAGATAGATCTTGTCCGCACCCAGTGAATATTTGTTCAAAAGCTTTGTCAGATCCATGATCCTGGAAAACACCTGCGGATCCTCCACCGGCAGTTGCTCTCCCAGCACCACATGGTTGAAGGAAAGCCCCGTGATCTGCGGTATTCCCTGGGTGCGGATCCCGGAACTTTCCACCACATAGCCGTCTTTATCAAAATACATATAAGTATCCAGATATTTCACATATCCCGCCAGTGCTTTTTCATATACAGTGATCTTGATCGTGTCGGGTGCCAGAATCGATACATTCATCACATCCACAAAGGGAATGTCCTGAATCCCTCTGTCCCGGTATTTCAGAGACAGATACAGGGAATTATCTCCCAAAGGTCCCGACATTACGATCTCCATGATCTCGTCCTCAGTATAATGCACATTGCCCTCCACATACACGGTACGTACCGTATACACGGAGTGCAATGCCACCGCACCACCGCCCAGTGCCAGCAGCAGGATGCCTATGATCACTATTCTTCTGATAATTTTGCTTCGGTCTCTATACACTGATGATCCGTGCTCCTAATTCTCTCAAGTCTCTGCAGATATTTTCATATCCGCGTTCTATAAAGTGCTGTCCTGTCACGAAACTCTCGCCTTCTGCCGCAAGCCCCGCCAGAACCAGTGCCGCACCGCCGCGAAGTTCACAGGCTTCCATCCGGCTTCCCCGTAAATGCTCCACTCCAGTGATCACGGCATGTCTTCCGTCCTTCAGAACAATCTCTGCTCCCATGCCCTTTAGCGGTTCCGCAATACGAAAACGATTCTCGAAAATATTCTCTTCAATGCAGCTGCATCCTTCCGCTCTCGTCAGCACCGCCATTGCCACCGACTGCAGATCCGTGGGGAACTCCGGGTATGGCCCAGTCCGCAAATGTGGTATGGCCTGCGGCCTTTTGGAACACTGTACGAACAGGCCTTCCTCCGAGGCAATACACTGTGCACCCATTTTTTCCGCCACAAAGGTCACCGCTTCCATCTGCTCCCAGGGAGCCTCTGTCAAAAGTGTACTGCCTCCGCAGCCGATACAGGCGAACAGATACGTCCCGGCTACGATCCGGTCTGCCGGAACCGTGAACTGTGTACCATGAAGCGGTCTGTCACCATGAACCAATAGTTCCGTTTCTCCGATTCCTTCGATCTGTGCACCACATGCCGTCAGAAATTTGCACAATGCCGTCACTTCCGGTTCTCTGGCGGCCCCCAGTATCCTGGTGTCTCCGTCCGCCTTCACCGCAGCCAGCAAAATATTCTCCGTAGCTCCCACACTGGGAAACTCCAGTGTGATCTCTGCCCCGTGCATTTTCCCATCCTTCACCTGTGCAGACAGAAGCCCTTCTTCCTCCCGGAATTCGACGCCCATCTGCTGTAGTGCCCTGATGTGCAGATCGATCGGCCGTTCTCCGATGATGCACCCACCCGGATGCTCCATGGTCACATAACCACATCTTCCCAGCAATGCTCCCAACAGGCACAGAGATGAACGCATTCCGGTGATAGCTTCCCCCTGCATCCGTCTGGCCTCCGCTCTCTCGCAGGGAAGTTCTTCATTTTCTCCCGGCTGTACCCGGATCCCTTTTTCCTGCCAGTGCACCAGACATCCCAGTTCCCGAAGCAGATGCACAAAACGATGTACATCTGCAATACGTGGGCAGTTCTGAATATAGGATACTTCATTGGTAAGAAGCGTTGCCGCCAGGATCGGAAGTGCCGCATTTTTTGATCCCTGTATGCGTACCTTCCCCTGCAGCGGAATGCCTCCCTGCATGCGGATTCCTTTCATACAGCACCATCCCCGTTTTTATGATAATCTTATCTTATGTAGGAAAGCACTGTTTCGTACCATGTCTTCTGAATATGTATTTTTCTACAGCTCTTTTAACTGGATCCTGCGCGCCACGCTTAATACCAGTCCGATCTCCGACAGCAAAAACAATGCCGAAGAACCACCGTAACTGATAAACGGCAGGGAAATTCCTGTGTTGGGAATGGAGTTGGTAACTACGGCAATGTTTAAGATCGCCTGGATTGCGATATGTCCCATAACGCCCACCACCAGCATGGCGCCGAACAGGTCCGGTGCATTGTTGGCAATGACCATCATTCGCCATAAGAGCATAATGAACATGAGAATAATGGCAACCGCTCCGAACAATCCCAGTTCCTCGCAGATAATGGAGAAGATCATGTCGTTCTGCGCCTCGGGCAGGAAGCTTAACTTCTGCATACTCTGCCCCAGTCCCTTGCCCCAGATGCCACCGCTTCCGATGGCATACAATGCCTGCAGGGTCTGGAAACCTTTATCCTGCGCCTGACTTTCCGGATTCAGCCACGCCTGGATTCTCGCCAGACGGAAGGTACCAATTTTATCTCCCATCTGTACGACTGCGACTACCAAAAGTCCAGCCGCCGCCAGTACGCTGCCGCCCATGATGATGAATTTCTTGTAATCCGGGCTTGCCACGAATACCATCAGCACCGCAATACCCATAATAATAATGGCGGAACTCAAATTATCCGTAATGAGGTACACCGATGCTGCGATCGGCAGGGGTGCCGCCATCATGGTAAAGAAGCCTTTCATGGTACGGACGCTTTTTCCCATCTTGCATACCAGACTTGCCAGGAACAGGATCATACACAATTTCGCTACTTCCGCAGGCTGCAGGTTGAAGCCCGTATGTGGGATACCGATCCATCTGGTAGCGCCGTGGGAAGTGATACCCAGGGGTGTCTTTACCAGGAAGATCAGGATCATGGACACCACATATCCCAGGGTGGCAAACCGTTCCCAGAAGGTATACGGGATATTGGCAATGACCATCATGAAGACCAGACCAATGATATTGGCGATCAGCTGTCTCTTCATATAATAGGCGGCATCTCCATGGGAATCATAAGCCTCATAGGAGCTGGCCGAATAGATCATGATCAGTCCGAATCCCAGTAAAAACAGCACAATAAAAAGCAGGCTGTAGTCAAAAAAGTATTCGGATTGTTGTTTCTTTTTACGTCTTCTTCCCCGCGTTTCCGCCATGCCTGCTTTTACTCCTTACTTCTGTTATGATTTCTTATTCCGCCAGTCCGTGTACATATTCCTTGAAAAGCTGTCCTCTGACTTCATAGTTCGGGAACATGCCCCAGCTTGCACAGGCCGGAGACAACAGTACCGCTTCTCCCGGCTGGGCCAGTTCGGTACACAGCTTCAGGCATTCCTCATAGGTATCTGCGAAACGGATCTTATCAAAGCCATGCTTTCTGGCACACTCGGCAATCTTCTCTCTGGTCTGGCCGATGAGGACAAGGCACTTTACCTTGCCATCAAAGCTGTCGATCCACTCATCGTACTCGCTCTGCTTGTCATAGCCTCCGCCTATCAGCACGGTAGGCTTGCTCATGGCTTTGATGCCCTGGATCGCCGCATCGGGATTGGTTCCCTTGGAATCGTTGTAATAGTCCACACCGCCCTTGGTAGCCACGAATTCGATCCGGTGCTCCACCGCATGGAAACCGCGGATCACAGTAAAGGATCGTCTCCATGGGCACCTGCATACCTTCTGCAATGGCTATGGCTGCCATGACATTTTCCACATTGCACAGGCCTACCAGATTCATATCCTTGTGAATATCCATCAGTTCGGTCTCTTCGCCGTTCACACTCTTGATAATCTTGTCTCCCCGCAGGAAGTAACCGTTTTTCAGCTCGTGATGGGAGGAGAACAGTACCGGAGTCGCAGGACATCTTCCTGCGAAATCTCTGGTATAATCATTGTCATAATTCAATACACAGATATCATTTTTTGTCTGGTGGGAAGCCACTGCTTCCTTGGCTGCCACATAGGCCTCCATGGTATGATGTCTGTTCAGGTGATCCGGTGTAATATTCAGGATGGCTGATACTACCGGATGGAATGTATGTATGGTCTCCAGCTGGAAAGAACTGATCTCTCCCACGGTGACACTATCCTTTGACGTCTTCGTTACTTCCAGTGTATAAGGGTTGCCAATATTACCCACTACAAAGGTCTTCTCCGCACCGAAATGAGCTTTCATGATCTCACCGGTCAATGTGGTGGTAGTAGTCTTGCCGTTAGTGCCGGTAATGGCGATCACTCTGCCCTGTTCCGCAAGGAATCCCAGTTCGATCTCTCCCAGGATCTGTACCCCGCGGTCCCTCATACGGTTCACCAGAGGAATATCCGTAGGTACTCCGGGGCTTAAAACGGCTGCCTGAATGCTCAGTTCTACCTCCTCCGGCAGTTCTCCGGCGATACAGACTGCCTTGCTTTCCCCGGGAAGCTTCGCCTCCAGATCTTCCTTTGTCAATTTATCACTGCTGTCATACAGAACCACGTCTGCATGGTATTTTTCCAATAAAGCCACTGCACCGATCCCGCTGATGCCGGAGCCGATGACCAGACATTTTTGTCCTTCTAACATTTTCCTTACCATACCTTTCTGTAAAAGTCCATTAGTTCATTATAACGCATTCCCTACAAATGGGGAAGAGATTTTTACAGGAGACTTACGCAAAGAAGCCCTCCAACATATATATGTCGGAGAGCTCCGGTTCATTCCAGTTTCTGTGTACAATAATCTTCGGTTCTACGCTTCTACGATCAGATATCTGCCGTCTCCGATATCGAATACTTCATCTGCCTCCAGAATCTCATCATCCACAGCGCCGTCCACATCCATGCCGGCCTCATCAAAATACTCAATGACATCCTCTACGGAATCTACCACGACTGCCATGCACTCTTCCAGAAAATCTTCTGCCTCATCCAGTGTCTCTGCTACAGCTTCCGGAAAAAGCTGGAGCTGTTTGTCCAGGAAGCATTCCAGTACCGCATCATCATACTCTCGCATGCTATTACCTCCAAATTCTTACAAAAATGTCTTATTTATTTTCATAATAATATGGATATAAGATTACGTCAATTAGCAATTCGATATAGATGTAAATTGAGAGTTAGTTAAATACATTGGCAAAATCCACGAACTCCCGGAGCATGCGATACACATGTCTCGATGTAAGGTCTCCAGATGTGAATTTTCTAAGAAAAGTGATGAGTAATTCTCGTCATGACGGGGCCGCCTACAGTCGACATCCATGTCGACAATCGGCTGACGCGGACATCGTGTCCGCTTTCCCCTGCCTTTCAGCACTTTTCTAGAAAATATCAACATCCTCCGACAAACATCTTCGACATGGCACCGCATACGCCGGGAGTTCTGCGTTTTGGAAAGCTTTCAAAAAACCAGTAGCCCCGGCTGGGTATAAGAATAAGCAGTGCCGTAAGCAGACGTCGGTACCATAGCGTCCCAAGGGACGCATTGCGGTCGTATTGTGACCGCTTATGTACCGCTACGCTCTGCGACAGGAGCGCATCGTACTAAAGTACGAGCGTGCCGCGTTTCTTATACCCTGCCAAGGGCTACGGGGATTTGATAGCATTTCTTTACTAACTCTCAATTATTCGCAATACTTCAACAATTCCAACGGGTGGGCGATAATAGCATCGGCGTGGCCTTCTTCCAGCTCCTTGCGGTCACGGAAGCCCCAGAGGACGCCTACGGTGAAGGCCCCGGCGGCTTTGCCGGTCTTCATGTCTGTAGCGGTATCTCCCATGTAGAGTACTTCGTCTGCGGTGAAACCGAACTTGTCTAAGATGCGGAAGACTCCGGCGGGATCAGGCTTGATGGGCACGCCGTCCACCTGTCCCTGCACTACATCAAAATAGCCCTTACCAAATAAACTCTCAATGACATCCACGGTGGCATGGTGGGGCTTATTGGATAATACGGCGATCTTCATTCCACGTTTCTTCAACTCTTCCAGCAGTTCCGTAATTCCCTCATAGGGCTTCACCTGATACATGCAGTTCGCCTGAAAGATCTCTTTGTATCTGGCATAGGCTGCCTCAAAATGGGTCAGTCCGGTATCTCCGCTCTTGATCAGTGCCCGCTTTACCAGATTGGCGGCACCGTCTCCCACAAAATATTTATAATCCTGTACCGAGAAAGGTCCATAGCCGAATTCCGCCATGGTCTTGTCTCCGCTGTATTTCATGCTCATAATAGAATCAGATAAGGTTCCGTCCAGGTCAAAAATTGCTGCTTTCTTCATTCTGTTCTCCTACACTAATCTCAATCCATGCAGTTCCTGATAGACTCTTCCCACGGGAAGGCCTACCACATTGTTGTAATCGCCCTCGATACCGCGGATATATCTGGCGCAAAATCCCTGAATGCCATAGGCTCCCGCCTTGTCCATCGGATCCCCGGTAGCCACATATTCCCGGATCTGTGCATCGGTCATAGGATAAAAATGCACTGTGGTCTTCTCATGGAAAGTCAGCATCTTCCTCTCACCGTTTTCCTCATAGAGGATCGTCACGCCTGTGTATACCTCATGTCCTCTGCCCTGCAGCATAGTAAGCATGGCTGCCGCAGCTTCCGTATCCGCAGGCTTACCCAGAATCTTACCGTCGCAGGCGACCACAGTATCGGCTCCCAGCACAAGGGTGTCTGTCATAGTAGTTTCTCCACTTTTCTGTTCCGGATCACAGACACCACTTTCCGCAAGTTTCTCCCACACCGCTTCCGCCTTCTGCGCTGACAGTTCTTCCACCACTTTCGCCGGCTCTGTGGAGTTGATCTTCTCCTCGGTCTCGCTGACCACAACATCGAAATCCAGTCCGATCTGTGTCAGAAGCTCCCGTCTCCTGGGGGAGGCGGATGCCAGTATAATCTTCTTATTCATGATGTGTCTCCGGGATAAAAGTTCTGCTTTCGATGGCAGACTCTCCCGCAGCCTCCTTTGCTTTTTGAATGGCCTCCAGGCAGAACGCATCCTGGGAATTGAACAACTGCTTTCCTCTCTTGTCCTGCTTCTCATAGCTGCCATCCGGCTGTAAAATAGAAGCCTTCACATTATCCTTCAGCTGACTGTTCAGAATATGTAATAACTCTTCCTTCAGCTCCGGGCGATCTACCGGGAAGAGGATCTCCACACGACGCTCCAGATTACGGGGCATCCAGTCGGCACTTCCACAATAGATCTCATAATGGTCATCATTTGCAAAATAAAAAATACGGCTATGCTCCAGGAAATTGCCGACGATGGAGCGGACACTGATATTCTCGCTGACACCGGGGATTCCCACCTTCAGGCAGCAGATACCTCTGACGATCAGTTCGATCTTCACGCCGGCCGCACTTGCTTCATACAGGGCACGGATAATATCCTTGTCGCAGAGGGAGTTCATCTTCGCAATGATATGAGCATTCTTTCCCTCCAGCGCATAATTTTTCTCACGCTCGATCAGGTGCAGGAACTTATCCTTCAGCCATAACGGTGCCAATGCCAGCTTGTTCCAGAACAGTGGCTCAGAATAACCGGACAGCATGTTGAATACTGCCGTGGCATCCTCGCCGATGCGCTCCGCGCAGGTCAGCATACCCACATCCGTGTACAGCTTCGCCGTAGCATCGTTATAGTTACCGGTACCCAGATGGACATATCTGCGGATGCCATCCTCTTCTCTGCGGACCACCAGTGTGATCTTGGAATGAGTCTTTAATCCCACCAGTCCGTAGATAACATGACAGCCTGCTTTTTCCAGCATTCTCGCCCAGACGATATTATTTTCCTCATCGAAACGGGCTTTCAGTTCCACCAGTACTGTGACCTGCTTGCCGTTCTCGGCGGCCTGAGCCAATGCCGCAATAATGGGAGAATTGCCGCTGACACGATACAAGGTCTGTTTGATAGCCAGTACTTCCGGATCTCTCGCCGCCTGACGGATGAAATCCACCACCGGCGTAAAGCTCTGGAACGGATGATGTAAGAGGATATCTCCCTTACGGATCTCCTCGAAAATATTGCAGCCTGCGGGAAGCTCCGGTGACTGCTGGGGCTCATACTTGGGAGTCTTTAAATGGTCAAAGCCCTCCAGCCCGTAGATCTTCATCAATACAGTCAGATCCAACGGTCCGTCGATTTCATAAATATTCTCGGGCTCGATGTTCAATTCCTTCTTAATGATCTTCAGCAGCCGCTTATCCATGCCGTTTTCCACTTCCAGGCGGATGGCTTCGCCCCACTGACGCTTCTTTAACTGCTTTTCGATCTCCTTTAACAGGTCTGCCGCCTCATCCTCATCAATGCTCAGATCCGCATTTCGCATGATACGGAAAGGATGGGCACAGACAATATCATAATTCAGGAACAGCTTATCCATGTTCCGCTCAATGATCTCTTCTAACAGAATGATCTTGCAGGCCTTGCCCTTAGACGGGATCCGTACCACACGGCTCAGGACACTGGGCACCTGCACGGTGGCGAATTCCAGTTCCTCGTCACTGTTTTTCTTCCGCACCATGGCTCCGATGTTCAGAGATTTGTTGCGAATCAGAGGGAACGGTCTGGAAGAGTCCACGGCCATGGGGTCAGCACAGGATACACATTTTCCTGAAAATACTGATCCACATACGTTGCTTCCTCCGCCGTCAGCTGCTCATGCTCTCTGACAATATGCAGACCGTTTTTCTCCAGAAGCGGGAGCAGAGAACGGTTATAGGTGGAATATTGCAGATCCACCAGTTCATGGATCTCCACATGCAGCGCTTTTAACTGCTCCGTGGGAGTCATGCCCGCAATGTCTTTTTTGGTATAACCCGCATTTTCCATATCCTTTAAAGATGCCACGCGGATCATGAAAAATTCATCCAGGTTCGATGCTGTGATGCTTAAAAATTTCAACCGTTCGAACAGTGGGATGCTCTTGTCTCTGGCCTCGTTCAACACTCTATAGTCGAACAGTACCCAGCTCAGTTCCCGGTTGGTATAATATTTCGGATCTTTAAAATCGATTTCCATTTTGCCCTGCTGCCTCCCTTAAAATTTCTTTTTCTGCCGGATCACCGGGGTAATGCTGTATACTTCCTTGAAAAATTCCGTGCTGGTCTGGAAGAATCCCTTTTCCAGCGTAATATCTTCCTGGGTGTCCACCTTCAGAATCAGTTCATTCTCCTGTAAAACGGCCTTGACACCTTTCATTTTCTGTTTGTGGCTGCGGTCAAGGCTGTTGGCCAGACGTAAGATGGCAGTCAGTTTGGCAACCGTTAAGTAGCTCGCCTTATCCAGTCCCATAGGGCGCTCCTGTGCCTGCCCATAATAGACGAAATCGCTGTGGTTAAACCTTACCACGTTGGCCACGATCTCCCGCTCCATATGGGACAATCCGATCATTTCCGTTGCCATGATGATGTCATAGGAAGCCTCGCCGACATTGAGCAGGCTGATATATTTTCCACAGTCGTGCAAAATAGCGGCCAGCCGCAGATACAGGCGTTCTCTCTGCCCCATGCCATGCACTTTTTTCATACTGTCAAAAATCGTGGTCGTGATATGTTCCAGGGTATCCGCTCTCTTACTGCTGCCATTGTAGCGCTTGCTGATATTCAGTGCGCAAGCGATAATATCCTCCGCAAAATCATGCTCGCCACGGAACATTTTGTTCTGCTCCGCATACTCATAGGCGATACCGTCGCAGAGTGTTACGCCCGGTGCCCAGACCAGTTCCGCGCCCATGAGTTCTGCAATTCGTCTGGTCAGAATGGCACTGATGTACACCAGAGGCACTTTCTCCTCCGCAATATCCATCCGCTTCGCCAGCTCCGTGGTGCCTTTGGTACGAAGGGCTTCCATCAGCTGGGAAAATGCCTTGCGATCCACTACGGCATTGACTTCTCCCCGCTCGTGAGCCTTGCGCACCGCCCAGGGAGACAGGTAATCGTCCACGATGATGATATTTTTGATCTCGCGGTCCTTGAGATACAGCTTCTTGTAATCATCCAGCTGCGCCGTAGCCAGTTCGTCCACCAGACGCTCCATCTGAGTGCTGCCCGCGTTCAGATGATTCAGCAGCTCCTGCAGCCGCAGTACCCCCAGCCGCAGGTTCTGCGTGGAGACCAGTGTATCCTTGTCGAACAGGGAAATCTGGATACTACCCCCGCCGATGTCCAGGATCGCCGTCTTTTCCTCAATGATTCTGCGGAAAGTCTCTCCCTTGGAGGCAATGGACTTGTAATCCAGGAAACGCTGTTCGGAGTTGCTTAAGGTCTCCACCCGGATGCCGGTACGCTGTTCAATCTGATCCTGTAGGATCAGGGTATTTTCCGTCTCCCGGATGGCACTGGTACCGTAGGCTTTGTAAGCTGTCACCTTGTAGGATTCCATGATCTGTGCAAATTCTTTCAAAGTATGACACAGGTCATCTATTTTCTCATTGCTAATCTTCCCGTGGGCATAGGTGTCCGAGCCCAGGTCGATCCGCTGGCGGATACAGTCGATCTCCCGCATGGTATTTTTCCCGGAGAGATCAAATATTTTCATGGTGAGTTCAAAGCTGCCCACATCAATGGCTGCGAAGGTTTTTACACTCATAAGGTTCCTCACTTTCCTAACAGGTAATCAATGAACTGCTGGGCACTTCTTCCGGACAGTCCGCCGTGGGACAGTTCCCATTTGTTGGCTTCCAGTAAAAGTTCCTCTTCCGGCATCTCCACATGATAGCGCTCCGCCAGAGTCTTCACGATATTCTGGAATTCCTTTTTGTTGGGAGCACCGAAATAAATGGTCACGCCGAAACGGTATACCAGCGACAGCTTCTCCTGTACGGTATCGCTGGTGTGCATATCCTCTCTGGTCTCCTCCTTGTCACTGTAGTTCTCGCGGATGAGATGGCGGCGGTTGGAAGTAGCATAGATCAGGACGTTCTCCGGCTTTTTCTCCAGACCACCCTCGATGACAGCCTTTAAGTATTTGTATTCGATCTCGAACTCTTCGAAGCTCAGGTCATCCATATAAATGATAAATTTGTAATTGCGGTTCTTGATCTGGCTGATGACCGTGTTCAGATCCTGGAACTGATGCTTGTAGACCTCGATAATACGCAGGCCCCTGTCATAATATTCATTGGCAATGGCTTTGATGCTGGAAGATTTCCCGGTTCCCGCATCACCGAACAGCAGGCAGTTGTTGGCCTTTTTCCCGTTTACAAAAGCCTCGGTATTGTCTACCAGTTTTTTCTTGGGAAGCTCGTAACCTACCAGATCATCCAGTTTCACATGGGCAATGTTCAAAATCGGAACGATATGTACACCCTCCTCGCCATGGGTAATGCGGAAGGACTTGTGCAGGCCGAATTTGCCGACACCGTATTCCTTATAGAACTGGGTCAGTGTAGCCTTCATCTCCTCGGCCGTTCCGTCTGCGCAGAACTTTTCCGCCAGTTCACAGATGCGGGCACAAATTCTCTTATTGTACACCTTGCTCTCCTGCATGCTGCTGGCATAATTTTCTATTAAGGAAAATTCCGGTACCTTAAGTATCTCCATCATGGGAGCAAAATCAAAATCATAGAATTCCTTGAAAATGCGGATATCATGCAGCGCCGCATCGTTGATGGAGCCGGCAATCTCTCCGCGGATCTCACAGCCGCAGCTATAACTGTTCTCGTTGTTCACCAGGAGATTTGCCAGGTAACAGTGCCACAGATTCCCGTGGAAACCGTAATTGCCTGCCAGGTCGATCAGATCATGGATACACTCGTAAAACAGTGCTGCCATATCCTCCGTATTGTAATATTCATCATCGTAATGGGACATGAGAAATGCCATGTCATACAGCAGTTCTCCATCCTCAAAATCACGATATACGATCAGTTCTTTTTCTCTCATATGTCTAACCTTCTTGTCTTATGTTTTAACTGTTCAGAGCCAATGGGCGAAGTAACCACATGAGCAAATAACATGCAGGCATGTTATTTAAGTAAGCCTCGCAGAGACGGTTTTGCGAATGGGTTTCTGAATAGTTGTTATGCTTAATAATTGCCCAGTATCTTCATGCTGCGAGCTTCTTCTCTGAGTCCCCGCAGTGCGTTTTTCACTGCGCTGTCCGCAAGATTCCCCTCAAAATCAATGAAGAAACGATACTCCCAGTTCCGGTCGGGAATGGGTCGGCTCTCGATCTTGGTCATGTTCAGATTGTTGTAGATAAAATGGGACAGAATGTGATACAGGGATCCGCTCTGGTGGGGGATCTCCAGACACAGACTGATCTTGTTGGCATTTTTGCGGAAGATCTTCTGGTTCGTCACAATGATGAAACGGGTGGAATTGCTGTCGGAATCATTGATCCCTTTTTCCAGAATTTCCAGTCCGTAGGTCTCTCCCGCGTATTCGCTGGCGATGGCTGCCTGGGTTTTATCCTTTTCCTTCGCTACTTTTAAAGCTGCGAAAGCGTTGTTCTGCATGCTGATCTGCTGCCAGTCATGCTCGGAGAGGTATCTGGCGCTCTGCATCAGGGACTGGGGATGGGAATAGACTCTTTTGATCTCTTCCATCTTCGTCCCGGGCAGTGCCAGCAGACAATGCTCGATGGGAATGACCTGCTCTCCTACGATATAATTCTCGAATTCTACCAGCAGATCATAGATCTCATTCACGATTCCGGCGGTGGAATTCTCAATGGGAAGTACTGCGAAATCCGCACTGCCTTCATCAATAGCACTCATGGCATCCCGGAAAGTTTCCACATGGAATGCATTGACATTCTCGCCAAAAAATTTCCGCATGGCTGCCTGGGAATAGGAACCTTCCGCACCCTGATAGACCACTCTGGCACAGTCGGTTTCCAGTTCTTCCACGCCGATAAAAGGAAGCCTTCCCTCACTTCCGTGGGCGGCTAACAGCTGGTACTGAAGCTTCCGGCTCATGGACATGATCTGTTCAAACAGTTCTTCCACGCCGTGGCTGTTGAAATCGTTGTGGGTCAGTGCCTTGACACCGGCGATCTTCTCCTGTTCACGCTGCTTGTCGAATACCTTTTTCCCCGTCTCTATTTTATATTCCGCCACCTGTCTGCTGACATCCATGCGCTTCTCATAAAGATCCACGATCTGCCGGTCAATGGTGTCGATCTGTTGTCTTAACTGTGATAAATCCATGCTGTTCTCCTTAACTTAACTGATATCCACGAATTGCTCCGCTGCAAAGCAGCTCCCGCAATTCTCAAACATTCGGAATCCGCTGACTCCAAATGTAACTATTCAGAACCACATTCGCAAAACCGTCTCTGCGAGGCTTGACTTTTGCTCATGTGGTTACTTCGCCCTTTGGCTCTGAATAGTTACATTCTATCTCACTTTTCCCTTGTTAGCAAGCAAGAACCAAGGTATAATATTAGATATTACAAAAACTTTACATTTCATTTTACATAAAGAAGGATTGCTTATGAAAGATAAAAAAGCCTTATTGATTCTGATTCCTTTTCTTCTGTTCGTGATCATCATCGGTGCATTTGCCATCGTGGGAGACCGGATCCCTGACAATCCCCCGGAGACCGTGGGGAACACCGCCGGAAATCTGAACAATTCCGGCTACTTCTGCGAGTATGATGGAAAAGTGTATTTTGCCAATGTCTATGACAGCGACACCCTGTACTCCATGGACCCTTCCGAACAGGACATCAAAAAACTGGGGAATGCCTCCGTACAAAATATCCTGGCTGGCGGTAAATTCCTCTACTATTATCAGACCGGAGCTTCCGGGGATGCCGGGATCGGTGCTCTGCGAACTGTGCGTTCCTTCAACCGCTGTAAGCTAAACGGCAGCGACGTCACAGGACTTACCAGAGATCCCATTTCCACCGCACAGCTGGTGGGAAGCACCCTCTATATTATGACCGTGGATGATAACGGGCCATTATTTTACCGTATGAAGATCGATAAATCCGATAAGACAGAGCTGGCCAGCTTCGAGATCAATCCCGCCAGCGCCGTTAACGGCACCATTTACTACAACGGTACACAGGACAACCATTATCTCTATGCCATGGATACCGCCACGGACGGAGTCTCCACGGTGTGGAACGGCAACCTGTGGTATCCCATCGTGCAGGGGGATTACGTCTACTATATGGATGTGGAAAATGATTACCGCCTGTGTCGTTACTCCCTGTCCCGGAATGAGATCGAAGTCCTGACCAACGAACGGATCGACTGCTTCAATGTGGGTTACGGTTATGTGTACTATCAGGTGAACGGCGAAGAAGCCTGCCTGAAATGCATGCGGGATGACGGAAGCGACTCCTGGGTCATTGCCGAAGGCAATTATACCGCCATCAATATGACATCCCAGTATGTCTATTTCCAGATGTTCGGAGATGACTCTTCCTGGTATCACTCTCCATTAGGCAGTCAGAGCTACAGCGTATTTGACGCAGCCAGACAGGCCGCGCTGGATGCTTTGAAAAAATAATGTAACGATTCAGGGCCATGAAATATTAGCGGATGTTCGTCGAATGCTTGCATTTGTAAGAGCATCCGCTCATATTTCTTTGGCGAAGCAGCTTGTATGAGCAAAAAGAAAGCATCGAAGATGCGATTTTGCGATACTGCTCTGAATAGTTACAGAATACTAACATAGCAAGAGCCGCAGACATTCCGCCTGCGGCTCTTATTTTTTCGTTCCCGTTGCAAATTGATTTTAACCTTCCTCGATATGGTTCAGGCCCTGATTCAGAATCGTGATGATATGGTCATCCGCCAGTGCATAAAAGATCGTCTTGCCGTCTCTGCGGTTCTTCACCAGATCCATCTGCTTCAATACACGTAACTGATGGGAAATGGCAGACTGTGACATACCAAGCAGAGTGGCTATGTCATACACACACATTTCGGAGCACAGCAGCACCGACAAGATCTTCAGTCTTGTAGCATCTCCAAATACTTTGAAAAAATTCTGCCAGATCCTGTAACTCCTCCTCCTGCGGCATCTTCTCATCGATCTGCCGGATGGTTTCCCGGATCTGCGGAAAGATAACTGTTCTTCTCTTCCATTTTATTTCTCCATTATTTACTCTGTGATCCCTCTCTCAACAGAGGTTTTCTGCACTGACTGTTATCTACGGTTAACCATATTTACTATACACTATTTCTGCGAATTCGACAAATGAAAATATTGCCGCATGCCCTCTGTCATGGTGATCGTTCCCTCATGGTTGATGAACAACCCTTCCGCATCATACTTTTCCAGAAGTTTCTGGCCTTCCTCCTGTCCCAGTACAAAGCAGGCCGTAGACAGGGCATCACTTAAGAATCCGTCCTTCGTCACGATGGTGACCCCCGCCACATCACTGTGGGCCGGTGATCCGGTCCGTGGATCCAGTATGTGATGATATCTGACACCATCCACTTCCACATAGCGTTCATAATCTCCCGATGTGGATACACAGTGCCCTCCGTCCAGTGTCAGCACGCCCACACTTTCCGAAGGATCCAGCGGATCTGTCACTGCGATCTGCCAGGCTCCGCCCTCCGGCTTGCTTCCGTAAGTCAGGATGCTGCCGCCCACGGAAATCACGGCACCACTTACCTCCGGATGCGCTTCCAGTATCTTAAGGATCTCATCCAGCGCCACACCTTTTCCCATAGCTCCCAGATCCAACTGCATTTCTGCGGGAATGCTCACCGAATCCCCGTCCGCCTGTTGTTCCAACTGAATTTTCTGCCAGCCTGTGGTGGCAAGAGCCTCCGCGATCTCTTCCTGCCTCGGCAGTTCATAATCCCCGGAATCTCCGGCAGCCGCCCAGGTATCAATGTCCCACAGACGGCTGAGCCGGCCGATACTGACATCAAAAGCCCCGGCACTCTCCTCTGAGATCTGCCGGCATCTTCCCAGCCACTCAGCCATCGCAGGAGATACGGAGGTCTGCCCTTCTCCAGCGGCTGCATTGATCCGCGCCACTTCCGCACTTTCCAGTCTCCAGGAAAGTTCTTTTTTGTTCCAGATCGTTTAGTTTTTGTAAAAAGAACATCTGTTATTTTCTCATTTATTTCACTATTTGTTGTGGTTGCGGAATTTCCGGTAACATAAACGGTCTGGGGAGATCACGGTTCCCATGGCGGTATCTATGCTTTTTTCGCATTCCGTTTTCTGCCCGCATCCCGCCAGAAAAAACACCGGGAGCATTGCCAGTAACGTTGCCCGCCGCAACACCCGGGGCGTTTTCAAATACTTCTTCATTTTTTTCATTCCTTTTGCTATACTGTTCTCATCAGAAAGGAGTTCCTTATTCCTATGAATCTTTCCATGAATGATCGAAAAAAAGCAGTTCTCCTTACCACCGCTCTGCTTGTAATAGCTGTCCTTTGCGTAGTGCGGATCTATGTAGTCTCGCACAGTTCCGTAGAAAACGGTCAGGCTCTCTATGCCGATCTCTATCAGAACGGCGAATTATTGCAGACCATCCGTCTGGATACGGTGACCGCCGAATATACCTTTGAGGTCTCCGGGAATGCCGGTGCCACGAATACCGTCTGTGTTCGTCCGGGCAGCATTGCCATCGTCTCTGCGTCCTGTCCGGATCAGATCTGCGTGCATCAGGGATTTATCAGCACCTCCCTGCTCCCCATCACCTGTCTGCCCAATCGGCTGGTGATCCGGGTCAGAGAAGAGGTTTCCGTTCCGGATGACACTGCACCGGTTCCGGACGGCGTGACCTATTGACAGAATACCATTTTTGCCTGCACAGCGTACCAAAATGCACGGTACCAAACCACCGGACCATTTACGAATTACGAAAACACGGAGATTTTTATGAAACCACCTGTAACTACCAGAAAACTGACAACGCTTTCTCTGCTGGCGGCCATTGCACTGGCGCTGTATGCCGTGGAAAGTGCTCTGCCCCCCATTGTCCCGATCCCGGGCATCAAGCTGGGGCTTTCCAATATAATAACACTTGTTGTTCTATGGAAATATTCCGCAAAAGACGCCTTTTTCGTGCTTCTGGTGCGGATCCTTTTAGCGACCATGTTCTTCGGGCAGGCCATGAGTCTCCTGTACAGCCTGTCCGGCGGTATACTCTGCCTGTTTGCCATGTTGCTTGTGAAGCTGCTGTTGCATGGGAATTACCTGTTCCTCGCAAGCATGACAGGTGCTGTTTTTCACAATCTGGGGCAGATTGGTGTTGCGTTTTTACTGACTTCCGTTCCCGCCGTGCTTGTCTATCTGCCGTTTTTACTGTTAAGCGGTCTGGTGACCGGTCTGTTCATCGGTCTCTGTGCCCGTTTTACGCTTCGCTTCCTTCCGTGAGATCCACGGGAAGCTCCGCCAGCATCTGTGCTACGGTCTTGTGAGTAATGGGATGACGGAAATTCGGTGCCAGCTCACTTAATGGCTTCAGTACAAAATAACGGTTCTCCATATCTACATGCGGGATCACCAGATCCTCGGAGCTGTAGATCAAGTCATCATAGAAAATAATATCCAGATCCAGTGTCCGGGGGCCCCAGTGGATCTTCCGTTCCCGTCCTTCCGATGCCTCGATCTTATGCAGTTCCCGCAACAGTTCTTCCGGTGTCAGCAATGTCCGGATCTCAAACATTCCGTTTACAAAATTCTCCTGTTCCACACCTCCGTAAGGCAATGTCTCCAAAAGCTCCGATACCTTTTCTACTCTGATATTTTTACTATTCTTAAGCTGTCCCAGTGCCCGCGCGATATGTTCTCTGCTGTCTCCCATATTGGAACCCACGGCAATATAGGCTTCATGCCATTCCCTGTGAATTGCCACAGATACACTGCCAAAGGGTAACGGAATCGGAGCCTCAGGCTTGCGGATCTCCAGATCCAGTCCCTGTACCAGTGGAAACTGCTGTAATACTTCGTAAGCAGTCCGCTCCGCCACCGTTTCGATCAATTGAAAAGTATGCTGTTGCATGAACTCCGTGATAAACTGGCAGACCTCTCCGTAATTGGTGGAAAGGCGCAGATCATCCGCCATTCCCGCCGGGCGGGTGTTTGTATACAGGGTGGCATTCACGTAAAAATGCTGTCCTTTTTCATTTTCTTCCGGATATACGCCGTGATGCGCATATACTTCCAGTTCTTCGATACGGATCTGATCTTTCCGATTCTCATTTCTCATTTGCTGACTCCGCCTTTCCCGATACCTTTTCAGAGCTTTTTATTTTCCACTGTTTAAAATAGCTTCACACATTTTAATGGTGCGGACATTTTCTTTCACATCATGCACCCGGACAAACATACATCCCTTCTGGACGCCGAACATGGTAGTCACCAGCGTTCCTCCACTCTCTCCGTCACCGGCAGATCCAGTGTCAGCCCGATGACCGACTTGCGGCTGCATCCCAACAGCAGGGGATAGCCGAACATATTCAGTTCTTCCAGACAGTTGATGATCTCCAGATTGTTCTCGTAGGTCTTGCCGAACCCCACGCCGGGATCCAGAATGATCTTCTCATCCGCAATGCCTGCCGCTTCCGCCAGATGGATCGTGTCTGCCAGATCTGCCGCCACATCCTGCATGAAATCCTGATAGTCCGCCTCTTTGCGATTGTGCATCAGACAGCAGGGCAGGCCGCTCTTTGCAATGACTTCCGCCATGTGTCTGTCGTATTTCAATCCCCAGATATCGTTGATGAGATCCGCTCCCGCGCGGATCCCCGCCTCTGCCACACCGCTTTTGTAGGTGTCCAGGGAAATGGGAATGTCAAAATTTGCCTTCACCGCCTCGATCATGGGTACGACTCTGGCAATCTCCTCCTCGTCAGATAGCAGGGTATAACCCCCGGACGCGTGGACTCTCCGCCGATGTCCACAATATCCATCCCTCAGCGATCATTTCTTCCACATGCTTCAATGCCCGGTCTCTGTCATTCCACTTTCCTCCGTCGGAAAAAGAATCGGGGTCACATTCAGGATCCCCATTACATAAGTATGTCCTTTGGTCTGAAACTCTCTGTTGCCAATCTTCATTTGTTTTCTCCCTCATGTTTGTATTATTTTTTGTCCGGATATGTTCCCCTACCGGGTACAGCTTTGCGAATTTCTCGGTTCAGCCTGTTGCACTCAGTACCTGATCGTCAGGTTCTTCTTGCCGTCTTTCCAGTTGCAATCCTTCTCCGCATCGCAGGCGAAGCAGGCACGGCTTGCCTTGTCCGCCCGGTAAAGAACGCCGTTTAGGTTCTTCTCTTTCGCGGCCTCGGGATCTCTGTGCCGTGAGATTGCAGTTACAATAACATCCGTTTCTTTATCGTCAAATCCACAGTCCTTAAGGATCTCCGGTGCGATCCGGGCACTGGCCTGCTCATGAGGCGTGCCGTTCTCGTACTGTTCATGCTTTCCGCAATCATGGAGCAATGCCGCCGCATAGATCCACTCCCGGTCCAGTTCCAGTCCTTCCTCCAGAGCTATGATCGTCCCGATCCGGGCCACATCCAGAAAATGTACCATACTATGACGGCAGAAGCGTCTGTCTGCTTCTGCCGCATTGTTCTTTCCTAAATGGTATAAAAATAAATCATGATTTAATATTTTATCAATTCTGTCCACAGGAGTTCCCCCATTTCGATCCGGTCTTTCCGCAGCTTCCTCCGGTCTTCATAATTTCTACCGGTTCACCAGCTGTAAAAATCTGTCCTGCAATTCCTTATTCTCCGCAAAGACTCCCCTTGTCACCATGGTAACGGTCTGGCTGCCGGGCTTTTTGATTCCGCGCATGGTCATGCACATATGCTCTGCTTCCAACATTACCATAACTCCCTGAGGCGCCAGATATTTCATGATCTCATCAGCGATCTGCGCCGTCATCCGCTCCTGGATTTGTAATCTTCTGGCATATACCTCCACAGTCCTGGCAAGCTTACTCAGACCCACAACCTTGCCATCGGGGATATACGCAACATGAGCTTTGCCGTAAAAAGGCATCAGATGATGCTCGCACATAGAATAGAAGGTAATATCCTTCTCCAGTACCATCTCGTTATTGTCTACGGAGAAGACCTTCGACAGATGCTCTCCCGCATCCTGATCCATACCGCTGCAGATCTCTTCATACATCCTGCCGATCCGCTCCGGTGTCTCCTTCAGTCCTTCTCTATCGGTATCTTCCCCGATTCCTTCCAGTAAAAGCTTTATTGCTTCCTGTACTTTCTTCTGATCTACCATTTTCACCGCTTCCCTTTCCGTTTATTCCCTGCTGTCTGTCTCTTCTCCATGAGCTTCAGGATTCTTCCCAGATAAGAGAGAGCCGAAGCACAATACCACATCATCCCGTCCTGCCAGCAGATGACTAAGCTCCACTGCCTCTTCCAGGCTGTCCACCGCCGTCACATTGGGGTGTACCTTTGCCACCTCCGTTGCCAGATCATAAGCATGCATGGCTCTGGGATTGTCCGGAGGTGTCACCGTGAGAATCTGATCCGCATACTTCTCCGTCAGCGCGATCACGCGGTCCACTTCCTTGTCCTTTAACATTCCCATTATATAGATAATTCTTTTGTTTGTAAAATAGAATTCTATGGAATCCGCAAGTTTTGCGGCTGCATCCTCGTTATGCGCGCCGTCCACTATAAATAACGGGTGTTCTTCCAGTATTTGCAGCCTTCCGTTCCAGACAGTCTCCTTCAGGCCTTTCCGAATGGCAGTCTCTTTGATCTCATAACCGCATTTCCCCAGAGCCTGCACCGCTTCTACCGCCAGCACAGCATTTGCTACCTGGAATTTCCCCGCAAGGGTGATCTCCAGCTTTTTATAATTTCCATAATCGAAGGTCTGCTTTTTCAGTCCGTATTTCACATGCTTTGCATTTGCCACATCTGCGATGGTCAGCATGCAGCCAAGCTCTGCCGCCGTCTGCTCCACAACCTTTTGTGCCGCTTCCTTTTGCCGCATGGAGACCACCTGACATCCCGGCTTACAGATTCCGGTCTTGTGTGCTGCGATCTCCTCCAGACTGTTCCCTAAGAATTTCATATGATCCATACCGATGGAAGCCAGTACCGCCACCTGCGTGGTCGTGATCAGATTTGTAGCATCCTCCCTGCCGCCCATACCGGTCTCCAGTACGACGATATCACACTGTTTTTCCCGGAAATACCAAAAAGCCAGCGCCGTCTCAATCTCAAAAGGCGTCGGATGATGGAAGCCGTCACTTACCATAGCATCACAATGCTTTTTTATGATCTCCAGTCCTTCACACAGATCCTTATGCGTGATCTTCTGCTTTCCGATCTGGATTTTTTCACAATATTCAATGATAACAGGTGATATATATTTTCCCACACGGTATCCGGCAGCCTGTAAGATGCTGGAAATATAGGCAAGTGTGGATCCTTTTCCGTTGGTTCCCGCAATATGCACAAATTTTAATTGATCCTGCGGATTTCCCAGTCTTCCGCACAGTTCCCGGATGCTGTCCAGCCCCGGAACGATGCCGTAAGTTCCCACTTTTTCCATATATTCCATTGCTTCCTGATAGTTCATAGCAATCTCTCCCGTATCATACGCTGAAAATTTCATATACTATGTCCATGAAAATGACAAAATCCTTCGCAAACTCTTTTTTAAAACCTTCGGCAGGAGCTTTCTCCTGTGCGGGCTGTGCGGCTGGTGCATGGAGATCCTGTTCACAGCGCTGCACTCCCTTCGGCGCAGGGATCTGCGTCTTACCGGTAATACTTCCCTGTGGATGTTCCCTATCTACGGCTCCGCCTGCCTGCTTGCACCCTTCAAACGGCTTTTTGCGCACCTGCATATCAGTCGTCCCGGGCGCGGGCTGTTCTATATGGCAATGATCTTCACCGTGGAATATCTCAGTGGGCGCCTATTGTGGAAGCATGGTCTCTGCCCCTGGGATTACGGTAAAAGCCGTTTCCACATCCACCGGATCATCCGGCTGGACTATGCTCCCTGGTGGTTCCTGGCAGGACTGTTTTTTGAAAAGATCCTGCCCTGAGCCGTTTTACTGCATTACTGCATTGCTTCTGCCAGCATCCGTTCCTCATGACCCTTTTTGTCCCTCACCATCTTCTTCATAAGGAAATGATAAGCGATCCAGAGAAAAATACCTGCGGTCAGCCAGGCTGAGGCATTGGCAAAGCACACACCCACATAACTCATCAGATGCGCTGCCGCAAAGGCCATGATACTACGGCTCAACAATTCCACCACACCGCCCATCATGGGCATGAAGCCGAAGCCACAGCCCTGCAGCGCATTTCGGAAGATAAATATCATTCCCAGCGGAATGAAGAACATGCCGCAAATCATAATATACGTTCTGGCATAGCCACATACCATCTCAACCTGTCCGGAGATGAACAGCGGTACAATATAAGGAAGTGCTATATATACTAGTCCGTAGACAAGCACCGCATAGACACCGGACATGATATTGGCAGCTTTCACACCATTCCGGATCCGGTTCAGATCATTGATGCCGCGGTTCTGCGCACAGTAAGTTGCCATAGTCACACCCATTGCAGCAAAGGGCTGTGTCACCAGCTGTTCCACCTTGCAGGACACCGAATAAGATGCCACCACGGTAGAACCCAGCAGATTCAGTGCTGCCTGTACCAGAATAGTACCGATAGCTGTAATGGAAAACTGCAGTGCCATGGGAATTCCCACGGTCAGCTGCTTTTTCACACACTGACTTTCCAGTCTGCAATGCTCCGGACGGATATGCAGTGTAGGTACGCTCTTAATAATATAAATCAGACACAGTACACCGGATAATCCCTGAGAAATGATGGTAGCATAAGCTGCACCGCCCACTCCCATATGACCGTAAACGATCAGTACATAGTCCAGGACAATATTCGTCACCGAAGCGATCACCAGCAATACTAACGGCACCACACTATTGCCGATGGCACGCAGGATACTGGACAACAGGTTATACAATACATTGCAGGCAATTCCCGCACAGATGATCATAATGTATTCCTTCGTCATATCGAAAATATCTTCTGGAGTATTCATCACCCGAAGCAGACTGTCCATGCCGGCCATACTGACTGCTGTCATCACGATCGTCACGATCACCGACAGGATGGCAGCACTTCCGATACTTTTGCGCATACCTTCCCGGTCCCCTGCTCCGAAGCGCTGTGCCGTCAGCACGGTAAATCCGGTGGTCAGTCCCTGTGTAAATCCCAGGATCAGGAAGCTTACCGACCCGGTGGCTCCTACTGCCGCCAATGCATCCACACCTATGAACCGACCCACGATAATGGTATCCACCATGCTGTATAGCTGTTGGAAAATATTACCTATGATAATAGGAATGATAAATTTTGTAATCAGCTTAGAAGGGCTGCCCTTCGTCATATCAAGTTCCATAAATCTCTTCTCCCGAAAAAACAGGACCCCGGAAGGCCCCATATCTTATACTACATTTACTATATGATGCCGGGGCAAAAGCCCTGGCTTTGATGCCTGTAAATTGTTTCGTATTTTTGCTCATACGATTACTGTAAGTCGTCAATATCCTCAACCTCTCCGGAACCGATATCCAGCATGTTCACGGTTCTGCGCTTCAATCTGGCTTCTTCCGACTCCTTCAAAATAAACTCCTTGATCGCTTTGGAGTTGCGGATATGCTCGATCAACAGTTTGGGATGCGTAGTGTCACCGGTATAACAGACAATGGTACCAAGTCCTGCCATTCTCTCCCAGATACTTGCCGTATGCTCCACATCCTGTACCTTGTACATATAGCAGTCATTCTCTACCTTGGTGAACACACCGTATCCACAGTGATCATATCCTCTTTGATCACATACTTGGTAAAAGTAAAAGGTAATCCTAAAAATAACCAGCGCTTCTTTTCCACAAATTCTATAGACATAGTGCCCTCCTTATATTGCTTGATCCGGTGTCCCACAGCTGTCTATAACGTACAGCGGAACCGGCTTTTACACGATCTGCTTCATCGGTATAATTCTCTTTGCCTCATTATATGATATCCATTCCAGGAATGCAAAACCTTTCTGTCATAGCCATACAAATTTTCTATATTTTTTCACTTTTTCCTGCTTGATTCTCCCCTTCAGAAATGCTATTATATTACAAATGCAAAAATACAGGAGGATAAACACATGACCGCAAAAGAATGTATTACAGGCCGCAGAAGTATCCGTCAGTATACGGATCAGCCGGTATCTCATGAGCTTCTGGCTCAGATCGTAGAGACAGCTTCTTATGCTCCCAGCTGGAAGCATACACAAATCGTTCGTTATATCGCTGTGGAAGGCGAAAAGAAAGCAAAACTGGCAGCATGTACTTCCTCCTTCCCGGGTAATGGCAAGATCATGGAGAACGCTCCCATGGTCGTTGCAGTGACCGTGATCAAGGGCAGAAGCGGTTTCGAGAGAGACGGCTCCTTCACTACCGCCAGAGGCGATGCATGGCAGATGTTCGATGCCGGTGTTGCCAGCGAAGCATTTTGCCTGGCTGCTTACGATCAGGGTCTTGGCACCGTGATCATAGGTATTTTCGATCAGCAGGAAGCTGCTGATCTCCTTGAAATTCCTGAAAATCAGGATCTGATCGCACTGATTCCCATCGGTTATTCCGCAGAAGCACCCGTTGCTCCCAAACGGAAACCCGTAACGGATCTGTTATCTTATCAACAGTAATTTTAAAGTCGAAGAGTTTTCCTCTTCGACTTTTTTCTGGTCAGGGTATGAGCTGTCCGCTTCCTGCGGACCCTGTTTCTACCCGCATCATAAGAAAAGCGCTGTATTCTTATGATGTCGCATACACAAGTGAGTACGGATTCTCCTATTCCGTATGGTTACTGTGTCGAAAATAGCAGCGCAGAAATGAGGAAATGAAAAAATGAGACACTTGATGAACCCACTTGACTTCTCTGTTGAGGAACTGGACAAGCTGTTCGCTCTGGCAGACGACATTGAGAAGGATCCCGCCAAATACGCCCACAAATGCGACAGCAAGATCCTCGCCACCTGCTTCTACGAGCCCAGCACCCGCACACGCTTAAGCTTTGAATCCGCCATGACACGCCTGGGCGGCAGAGTCATCGGCTTCTCCGATGCGGCTTCCTCTTCTGCTTCTAAGGGAGAAAGTGTATCCGATACCATCCGCATCATCTCCTGCTATGCGGACATCTGTGCTATGCGCCATCCCAAGGAAGGCGCTCCCATGGTAGCCGCAGAGAAATCCCTGATCCCCGTGATCAATGCCGGTGACGGCGGCCATCAGCATCCCACCCAGACCCTGACCGACCTGCAGACCATCCGCAGCCTCCACGGCGATCTGAATAATTTTACCATCGGTCTGTGCGGTGACCTGAAATTCGGCCGTACCGTACACTCCCTGATCAACGCACTGGTGCGCTACGAAGGCATCAAATTCATCTTCATCTCTCCCGAAGAGCTGAAGATCCCCGATTATGTCACCGACATGCTCCGGGAGAAAGGCATTCCTTTCCAGGAAGTTATCCGTCTGGAAGATGTAATGCCGGAACTGGATCTCTTATATATGACCCGTGTGCAGAAGGAACGTTTCTTCAACGAAGAGGATTACGTCCGCTTGAAAGATTTCTATGTACTGACCCCGGAAAAAATGGAACTGGCGAAGCCCGATATGCTGGTGCTGCATCCCCTTCCCAGAGTCAATGAGATTTCCGTGGAGATCGATGACGATCCCAGAGCCGCCTATTTCAAGCAGGCACAGTTCGGTGTCTATGTCCGTATGGCTCTGATCCTGACTTTGCTGGGTCTGGCATAATTTTCCGGCATCTGACCGCAAAATTATCTTATGAATATTATAGGATTCGCTGTCTGATCTGACCGACACGAATCTGTTGTATGAATTCGTATATAAAGTTAACATACGCAGCACTCTGTGCCTGCAGAATGGAGATTACTATGTTAAATGTAGGAAAAATCGAAGAGGGCTTCGTCCTCGATCATATCAAAGCCGGAAAAAGTCTCTCGATCTATGAGCACCTTCAGCTGGATAAGTTAGACTGCACCGTTGCTATCATTAAAAACGCCCGCAGCGGAAAAATGGGCAAAAAAGACATTCTGAAAGTAGAATGTGATATCGATATGCTGGATCTGGATGTGCTGGCATTCATCGACTCAGACTGTCTAACGATTGGTATTTATGATATAATTAAGTTACAAGATATAGGAATTGGGGGCTTAATTATGGCATATATTGTTGGAATAGATAGAAATCAATCCAGAATGATTACAGCATCGTTAGATGATTTGATTGATAAAGATAATTCAGTCCGCGCAATTGATTCCTATGTTAATTCATTAGATCTACTCGAACTGGGTTTTACAGAATACAGAGGGACTAATAGAGGGCAATCGCCATATCGTCGTTCTGATTTGTTGAAACTGCATGTTTATGGCTACTTGAATAAAATTCGATCGAGCAGAGCTCTGGAAATGGAGTGTAAACGAAACATTGAACTCATGTGGCTGATCAATGCAATAACACCAGATCATGGAACTATTTCTGGGTTCGTAAAAGAAAACAGAAAAGCTTTTCATAATACGTTGCAGCAATTGACACTTCTTCTTAAAGGATGGGGCTTGATCGATGGAAAGCTGATAGCAATTGATGGCACTAAAATTCGTGCTCAAAATAGCAAGCACAATTGTATCACCCAAAGCGGTTTAGATAAAAAGATTGCTTATACTGATGAAAAAATAAATTCGTATCTTATGGCCATCGAAAAAGAGAATACGGTCGATTCTGAATATAAAGCCAAGCTGGAAACCTATCAGAAACTGAAAGAAGAATACTTATGCCAAAAGACAGAACTTGCAGAAAATGGATTAGAGCAAAAGAGCCTTACAGATCCTGATTCCCGGCGAATGAAAAATAATGGCTCTTTGGATATTTGTTACAATGTACAATCTGTAGTTGATTCAAAAAATCATTTTATCGTAGATATATCTACAACAAATGATATCAATGACCAAAATCAGCTTCATGTCATGGCTAAGAATGCGAAAGAACTCTTAGACATCGAGGAGTGTACAGTTATCGCTGATACCGGATATTATAATGCGACTGAAATTAAAAACTGTATCGATGACGGCATGACTGTATATATCAAAAAATCAAAAGCCAATAATAGTACAAAGAATAATGAATTTCGTAAAGAAAAATTCACCTACAACTCGGAAGATGATACATATATCTGCCCGGCAGGTGAGAGGTTATCTTTTTTGAAAACACATCAAAAAATGGGTTGAGATATAAAAAATATAAGTGTGCATCCTGTTCTACATGTAAATATCAGAATAGTTGTACATCATCCAAAACCGGAAGGACGCTTCAGCGTTGGGAACATGAAAATATCCTTGCTGATGTTCGCAAATCAACATTGGAAAACAATGATGTTTATAAACAGAGACGATGCATTGTAGAGCATCCGTTTGGAACAATCAAACGCACTTTAGGATATAGCTTCTTTCTTAGACGCCAAAAAGAAAATGTCGATGCTGAAGCAGCATCCATGTTTATCGCTTATAATTTTAAGCGATTATTAAGTATGTTCTCAATTCAAGAATTGGTCAACAGATTTGAATAATCGAAAAGAAAAAAGCATCGAAAAGAACTTTAGGGCAGTCCTTCATTTAGTAGAATGAAGAAAATATGAAAATCCGTTTGTCAGACCGTAGATTTTGCTACCTCAAAATGGTTTCGTTAGACAGTCTGGCGTACCGTTCGGTACACGGCGGTTTCAATAGTTGACGTGCACAGACTGATAGGCTGTGGCTAAGTCATAAAAGCCACTGCTTATCAGTCTTTCTTTTGTCATTGCCATGTTCACTGCGACTGTATGCGTTGCGAATCAATGTCCACGTCGGGTATTTCCCGCTTGCATTGCCAAGGCTTCTGGTACTCCCATCTTGATAAGGTTACGTACCTTCGTCCTTGGTTTCTTCCACTGTTTCCATATACACATACGTATTCTGTGATAGAGCCATCCGTTGATTTCATCTATGTTGTTCTTCATACTTGCAATTCCGTAGTAGTTAAGCCATCCCCTCGCATACACCTTTGATTTTCTCAAGGTTTGGCTTGATTGACTGACATCGCTTACGGGAAGATAACTCTTTCAGTCTAGACTTAAACTTCTTCCATGACTTCGGATGAACTCGGACATAAATGCCTTTTCCGTTCCTTCCCAATGCAAAGCCAAGGAATTTAAAATTTCGGATTGCAAACACGCTGACCGTACGACTCTTTTCCCGATTGACTGTAAGTTTCAGCCTCTCCTCAAGATATTTTGTACTGCTTTCCAAGAGTCTCTCTGATGCTCGCCTGCTCTTTGCAAGAAGCACAATGTCATCTGCATATCTTATGCATGGAACACCTCTTTTCAGGAATTCTTGGTCGAACTCATTGAGGTAGACATTTGCAAGCAATGGTGATAGATTTCCACCTTGTGGTGAGCCTTCCTCTGTGTCAATGACTACTCCGTTTTCCATTACACCGCTTTTCAAATAGCGCTTTATCAACTGTACTACACGTTCATCTTTTACATTCTTTCGGAGAAGATTGATGAGAATTTCGTGATTAAGAGTATCGAAGTACTTTGACAAGTCAAGGACTACAGCAAATGTATAGCCTTGTTCGGCATACTCCTTAACCTTAAGTATTGCGTCTTTTGCACTTCTGTTCGGATGATAGCCATAGCTACCCTCTGCAAACAGCGGTTCATAGATTGGCACTAACTGTTGGGTTATTGCCTGTTGGAGTGTACGGTCTACCACTGTTGGTATACCAAGCTTTCGCACACCACCATCTGGTTTGGGAATCGTGGCTCGTCTTACTGGAGACGGAGTATACTTTCCGCAATAAATGCGGTCGGTTATCTCTTGTTGATGCTCCTTTAGATATGTTTTAGGGTAAATATATCACAGAGGACTTTAGCGGAAACCTGCGTTGTTTTCCTGAACAAATTTTCCCGGAGTCATACCATATTTTTTCTTAAAAGCTCTGTGAAAATATGAAAGATTGCGAAAACCAACCGCCAGGGACACATCCAGAGTAGTGTCTGTGTTGGATTCTAGTTGCAAGGCAGCCTGTTCAAGGCGAACATTGTTGATATATTCAATACAGGACATGCCCACATACTTTTTAAAAAAATGAATAAAATAGGACTGACTAAAGCAACAGATACGCGCTAATTCTTCAATGGATAATTCGTCCATATAGTGATCTGAAATATAGCGTAGAACTTCTTTTAGTTTCTCGATGTGCTGGTTCTGCAGAGCAAAACTGTCAGACTCCTCTTTGCAATACGGTATAAGAACTGCGAGCAGACTAAGCAACAAAGATTTCAACCAGAGTTCATATCCGGGTTGTTTTTCCTTATCATACTTACATATTTCGTTATAAATCGAAGATATCTGCGTGTAGATTGGATGATTTCTTCTGATAACAACAGGAGGAATAAGTTTTCTGTTTGTGATGGGCATCAGGTATTGAATGGCACACACATCCGAGGCTCCCACTCCAAGAAAATTCATGTGGAACACATATGTATCTGATTCCATTTCAGGCAACCTGTCATTAATAATGGAGTGCAGTACCGCGGGAGGAATAAAGATAAAATCACCCTTTTCTACATCGTAAGTTTCAAGATGGATTTGATAACGACATGCACCTTTTGTTATTTTGGTAAATTCCGCCTCCTCATGCCAATGTGCTGTCACGGTAGTGTCTTCTGGATAAAGTTTTGTAATGTATTTCTGTAATGGGAACAGCTGCTCTCCATGTTTTGTATTTTCTTTCTGTTCCGGTAGGGGTTTTGTATAAGGTGTCATGGAAAAATGTGTGTTATCCTTTCTGGTGCGGTAATGGCATAATATTTTATGGTATAGCAGAATTGTATAATAATGTGCCAATATTGTGCAAGATATATACCTATTTATGGAATATAATAACAGTATCATACAATACTGGAAAAGACAATTCAATAAATGATGTATTTGTAACGAGGAGGTACGATATATGAAGTGTAAATGGTGGCATGGTAAAGTTGCCTATCAAATCTATCCAAAGAGTTTTATGGATACAAACGGTGACGGTATTGGGGATATCAAGGGCATTATTTCCAAACTGGATTATCTAAAGGAACTGGGCATTGATATCATCTGGCTTTCTCCAATCTATCAGTCTCCCTTTGTAGACCAGGGATATGATATCTCGAACTACTACAAAATCGGGGAAGAATTTGGAACCATGGAGGACTTTGATACACTGTTGGCAGAGACAAAAAACGTGGTATGCATATTATCATGGATCTTGTAGTAAATCATTGTTCCAGTCAACATGAATGGTTTCAAAAGGCACTGGATGACCCAGATGGAGAATATGCTGATTATTTCTACTTTTTGGAGGGCAAAGACGGAAATGCGCCCAGCAACTACCGCTCTTATTTTGGGGGTTCTGTCTGGGAGAAGGTACCCGGAAGCAGTAAGTACTATTTGCATAGTTTTGCAAAGGAACAGCCTGATTTAAACTGGGAAAATCCGACCGTGCGTCAAAAAATCTATGAGATGATTAACTGGTGGCTTGACAAAGGTGTCTCTGGATTCCGGATTGATGCTATTATCAATATCAAAAAGAATACCTCCTTCCCCTCCTTTCCCCGGATGGTGATGATGGTCTGGTGTCCTGTTAAAATGTTGGAGTCCAAAATCAAATATCATTGAAAATCATGATGAGCCACGGGGTGCAAGCCGTTATTTGCCTGCTTATGCCAGAAATGATGCAGGAAAGAAAATGCTGGCCACTACTTCCATTCTGCTTAGGGGCATTCCTTTTTATCTACCAAGGTCAGGAGATTGGAATGACTAACTGCGTTAGAAGCGATATTTCTGAGTATAATGATATCAGTACGATCGACCAGTTCCAGGTTGCCCTTGCAGCTGGATGCAGTAAAGAAGAGGCACTGAACGCCTGCAATGAAAACAGCAGAGATAATGCACGAACACCTATGCAGTGGGATGCCACTCCCCATGCAGGATTTACAACCGGTAATCCATGGCTTTTAGAGAATAGTAATTACGCTTGTATTAATGTGGCAGCACAAAAAGAAGATGCGGATTCCGTGCTATCCTATTACAAAAAGCTGATTGCCTTACGTAAGAATCCTAAATTCCTGGAGACATTCACTTATGGCGCATTTGTACCTGCTTATGAAAAGGTTCCTGGAATATTTGCCTATAAGCGATTAAGTGAGAAAGATGGAAAGAATATTCTTGTGATTGGGAATTATGGAGATTGTTCCTGCGCTCTTCCACTAGAGGGAGTTGTAAAGCAGATTCTTTTGTCTAACGTTAATCGAAACGATATTGCATTGGAAGAAATGAACACCCAGCGTTCCATAACTTTAGATAGCTGTGAATCAATTGTGCTTCTGATGCAGGATCAGGCAGAATTAATTCTCCTGAAATCAGTGAATAGAGCCCTGTAAGATTATCCTTACAGGGCTCTATTCTACACGTAATGTTTATTCGGAAAAAGAAACCATCCACTTCTAGGGCTTCTGGTATGGAAGGTGCTGCTCCTTTCTTTGTCACTGCGATAGCCGCAGCCTTTGCTGCTCTTTGTAAAGCAGTTTCCG
>VOFG01001243.1_pt1 | contig 148001 bp, 152 predicted proteins | sample 5384171 | NCBI WGS metagenome assembly VOFG01 (sample SAMN12384726, study PRJNA508395) | human gut metagenome | isolation source: healthy gut F | host: Homo sapiens
CGTTATTCTCCACATCGTGCGAAAATATGGGAATTACTCCGTGCCGGTGAGATTGGCGATATCACTTCTGTTGATTTTCATTGGTATCTGGACACTTCTCATGGCGCCGATTTTTTTCGTCGTTGGCATCGTTTGGTAGAATGCAGCGGTTCTTTGTGGGTGCATAAAGCCAGTCACCACTTTGACCTTCTGAATTGGTGGATTGACAGTGATCCGGAAAGTGTGTATGCATTGGGCAGTTTGGATCATTATGGTAAGAACGGAACGTTCCGGGCAGAGAATTGCCGTACTTGTCCTCATACTTCCAAATGTAAATTCTATTACGATATAACGCGAAATCAGAATTATATGGATTTATATGTAGCCAACGAAAAATATGATGGTTATCTTCGTGATGGATGCGTGTTTAAGAATGATGTCAATATCTTTGATAAAATGGCGGCAACGATTCGTTATAAAAATGGCGTGCAGGTCGCTTATTCCTGACAACCTACAGCCCTTATGAAGGTTATCGTATAGCCTTTAAAAATACGGTTCTTCATTCCACAAAAGCCTTCTCTTTTTTAGCAGAAACAAGCAGATAAACATCCGGGTGTAAAGGGGGTAACATGGGGGTGTTCGGCAACTAAAGTACCGTGCCGAGCAATGAAAACTACCCGGTTTTACCTATTTTATAGCCGTTTTTTGCATAAAATAATCGAGTGATTTACAGAGATGGGGATCTGGTGTTTATTGTTTGTTTTATTTGTAATATGTTAATATACAGATATGTATAAGCGGAATGCCTGTTCCCCATCCAAGTTGCCAGTGATAGGGTAGTGATAGAGTAGTGATAGAGACAACGGACATATATCACAAATAAAACAGGTTGAATATCATGATCCGAAGAAAAAAACGCGGGAAGTTGATTTTCAGGGGAAGGATTTTTTGATGTGTCCAAGAGTAAAGATCCTTTCGTCATTAAAGTGGCCGGGGGGTTTAAACGTGAGAGTTTGGGGACTTCTTTCAATTTGCAGGCGTATGCTGATGATCCGGTTATCCAGGCTTCTTTGGTTGGGGGATGTATCGAACTGGAGAAAGGAAACGAGAAGTTGAGGATGAAGCCGGGAGAGATAGCTGTTTTCGATAAGAAGACGGATAAGATTAAGCAGGTAGAAGGTGTTTTGTCCCATTCTTATGGATGGTTGGACAATAAGTTATATATGGAAGATATGTCTCTGTCGGTTGTTTGTAAATATCTGGAAAGATGGTATGATGTGGAAATTACGCTTCAACCGGGATTGGGAGAAAAGATCCGTTATAACGGAGTAATACAGGAAGAGACTGTAACAGACGTTATGGATGCATTGTCGCGTCTAAGTAATATAAGTTATCATGTAAAGGAAAACATATAAGTATAACCTCTAAATAAGAATTGCCTATGAAATAGAATGCCATGGATACACAAAAACGGGAAATGCTGCCACATCTCCCGTTATGAGTTTGATAATAAAATTAGTGTTGGAAGCACTAATAATTAACTAACAATCAATATACAAATATATGAATTTTTTTAATATGTTAGAGTTGGACCAGTCTTCGACTCTTAAAAAGATATTATCTATTATGAAATTGACAGTCGTTTTTTTGATTGCATTTTCTTTGCAGATTTCTGCATCTGTATATTCACAGACCACAAAGTTATCATTGAATGTACAGAATCAGTCAATAAAGGACATCCTTTATTTGATCGAAAATCAGACTGATTTTCGATTTATTTATGAAAGTGGAAAGATTAATTTAGATAAGAAGGTTTCTGTTCAAGTGAGAGAACAGTCTGTGGAGTTTGTGTTAAGACAACTATTTAATAATGAAGGAGTCGATTATGAAATTACAGAAAATAACCTTATTCTGATAAACCCTTCGCCAGAACAATTGAAATTTGCTGGTCAAAATAAATCCCAAACTAGGAAAAAAAGTTACTGGCGTCGTTAGAGATCAAAATGGCGAACCGATTATCGGAGCAAATGTTGTAGAAAAGGGAACGACAAACGGGACAATTACTGATGTTGATGGTAGGTTTTCTTTAGAAGTATATTCTAAAGGAACACTTTTTGGTTAGCTATATTGGATTTACTTCGCGTGAACTGATTATTGGTAACCAAAGTAACATAGAAATCCAATTAAAAGAAGATATGGAAGCGTTGGATGAGGTTGTTGTAATTGGCTATGGAACAGCAAAGAAAAAGATTTGACAGGTGCAATTACACAAATACGCGCTGAAGAAATAACACAGGCAAATAGCCTAATATTGGTACAGCCCTGCAAGGAAAAATCCCAGTTGATATTGGTGGCGTGTGGAAACCTGGGAACAATCCAACCATTGAAATCCGTGGGATTAGTTCTATAACAGGTTCGAATGACCCTTTATGGGTGGTGGATGGAATCCCAATGCAAAGTTCGAGTGTGAATCTGAACCCCAATGATGTTCAATCTATTGATGTTTTGAAGGATGCTTCAGCTTCGGCTATTTATGGAGCAAGAGGATCCAATGGTGTAATCATTGTAACAACCAAACGGGCAGAAGCTGGAGAAAGTTCAATAAAGGCAAGTTATAATGGTTGGGTTGGATTTGACAAAGCTGCAGGAAAACCGAATCTGATGTCTGCTGATGAGTTTGTGGATTTTAAGCGTATAGCATTAGCAAATGCCGGTCAGGATAATTCCGATGAGGCAATGTTCGATGATATTGAATTGAACTCATGGAGAAATAGAACTTTACGGATTGGTTCGATGAGGTATGGGGCGGTACGGCTTTCTCTACAAATCATAATGTGACGATCAGTGCATCAAGCAAGAAGACAGCGACTATGCTTTCATTAGGTTATTTGGATCAAGGTTCATTAGTTGATAATGCCGGATGTAAACGGTTTAATGTGAATTTTAATAATACATTTAAGTTCTCGGATCGTTTAAAATTTACGACAGCGGTTTTAGGGTCTTATTCTAAAAATGATGCTCTTCGGATCGTATTTATCATATTTATCAGTTATCTCCATTAGCTCCTGTTAGAGATGAAAACGGAAGTTAAAGTTATATCCAACTCCGAATGAATCATTGGTTACTAATCCATTATGCGAAATTCAGAACAATCAAAATTCAACGGATGAATATGGTGTGATAGGTTCAGCTGCTTTAGATTGGAATATTTGGGATGGATTGTCTTATAAGTTCTCAGTCGGGCTGGATTATAGTAATACTAATAATGGAGTTTATCAGGGAAGCGACACTCGTGATAGAAGCGGCGGAGCACATGCTGCCAGTTTCGATAGTCGTACTCGTTTGTCTTCGATCATAGATAATATTTTGTCTTATAATAAAGAGATCAATACTATACATAAAATAGGAGCAATGGCTGCATTTAATGTGGAACAGTTCAAGAAAAGTCTGTTTATCTGAAAGGAACGGATATGTATTATGATGGGTTGTATTATAATTTGGAAGCTGCCTCTACGATTTTGGATAAGAAAACGACTTTGTCGGAATGGGGGATTATGTCTTTGATGGGGCGTTTCAATTATACATTGTTAGATCGTTACCTGTTGACTCTTACTTATCGCTATGATGGCTCTTCAAGACTTTCCGATAAAAATAAATGGGCTGGATTCCCTTCTATGTCTGTTGCTTGGAGACTTTCGGAAGAAGCTTTTTTTTTACAGGGAGCAAGATCTAGATTTTTGGATAATTTGAAACTTCGTTTTTCATGGGGTAATACCGGTAATACGAATGTAGATCCTTATGAGACCTTAGGAAAACTGTCTAAGACTTACTATTCCTGGAACGAAACTGCAGCTATTGGAACAATACCCACCGGTATTCGAATCCGGATTTGAAATGGGAGAGACAGAAGAGTATAATGTCGGTTTAGATTTTAGCTTGTTTAATTCTCGTTTAAACGGAACGATTGATTGGTATCAAAGAACGACGAAAGATTTGATACTAAAAAGACAACTGCCTGTCACATCCGGTTTCTCAGAGATTTATCAGAATATAGGTAGTACACGGAATAGAGGTGTCGAACTGACTTTAAATGGTGATATTATCAGGAATACTGAATGGAGATGGAATGTTGGAATCACATTTGCGAAAAACAAGAATGAAATTTTGGACCTCTATGGAGATAAAAAGGATGATGTTGGTTCTAATTATTTTATTGGACATTCTATTCGTTCTTATTATTTATTGGATTTTATTGGTGTTTGGCAAGAAGATGAGGCCGAAGAAGCTGCGGCTTATGGAGCTAAACCAGGATACCCTAAATACAAAGATATTTATAACAAAGAAGGAGATGCTCCAAATATCAATTTGAATGATGATCGATATATCATTAGTCGTGATCCGAAGTGGATTGGAAGTTTAAATACTTCTGTTTCTTATAAAGGTTTTGACTTTTTATATGAGTATGTATACTCGCCAAGGTGTTAGAGCTTTATCGGATGCGCATAAACAGAGTAGTGATGATCCTGTGAGATATAGAGGTTTTCGTGTGAATTATTGGACACCGGAGAACCGGTCGAATGATTATCCCGCTCCTGCAATAAAAGGAACTTATACGGATTTTTCTAATAGTGATTATTTTGTTAAAGATGTTTCTTTTGTCCGTATCTCAAATATTTCCTTAGGCTATACCTTGCCTAAAGATTTTATCCAGAAATTTAGAATGGAAAATGCAAAAGTCTACATCAATATCAATAATCCTTTTGTCTTTACACCGTTTGATGGTCAGGATCCGCAGGTAGGAACAGATAAGAAATCTTATCCGTCTGTTACCTCTTATCAATTAGGTGTTAATCTTAATTTTTAAAATCTAAAAACAAATAGAAATGAAAAAGATATTCTTAACATCGATTATGTTTTTGTCATTATTCTTCAGTTGTGATATTTTGGAAGAAGAGCCGAAGACAGTATTGCCACCGGATGGATATTATAATACAAAAACAGGTATTGAGACGCTTTGTAAATGCTTGCTATGCAAGATTGCGATCGTTTTCGGCATCTACAACTAATTTGTTACAACTGACTGAACAAGGTACAGATATTTTTGAAGCGGGTGTGGATGGAGATGTGAATTTTGATACTTATAAGATCTCTCTTACGGCTGGCCATATCACAAAAATATGGGAAGAATGCTATATAGGTATTAATGCATGTAATAATGTAACCTATTTTATTAACTCTGTCTCAGATATGTCTGATTCAGATAAAAAGTTACGTGAAGCGGAAGCTCGCTTTTTGAGGGCTTATATGTATTATCATTTAATTATGCAGTTTGGAGATGTGCACTTGTCTCTTTGAACCGACGGTTGGTGTACAGACGGAAGCTAATCGAACTGCGGTTACAAATATTGGATGAAGCTATTTATCCGGATCTGCGTTATGCGGTGGAGAATTTGCCTACACAACAAACTGATTATGGACGTATTGATGTGTATGGTGCCAAATTTTTTCTCTCTTATGTTTTGTTATCTGATGAAAGGAGCAGCAAAGTCGAGTTTGAAGAAGCTGCTCGATTAGCGTCTAGCGTTATTAATGAGTCACAATATACGTTGCAAGAAACAAGAGATATGGTCTTTAATCAGAATAATGATATGAATAAAGAAATTATCTGGAGTTTACAGTTCTCGGAAGATGAATCGTTAAGGGAAAATGGAAATCAGACACATTTATATTTTGTTCCGAAATATGATGCTAATATTCCGGGAATGACTCGTACTGTGGAATATGGGCGTCCTTATGCTCGTTTTAAACCGACTCAGTTCATGTCGGACTTATACGACTCTTCTATTGATTCCCGCTATCAGGCTTATTGGCGTGATACATGGTATGCTACAACTGCGACTGATAAACTATCTGTGGGAGATACAGCTTTTTATCTTCCGAAAGATGCTTGGAGCAAAGCTCAAATCGATTCGAAAAACTATAAAGTTTTTAATCCGGAATTTAGTGAGAGTTTAGGAAATGATTATAGTACGGTAAGTAATCGTGTGTTTTACATTTAAAGAAATTTGATGATGTAAAACGAGCTACCATGAATGAAGAAAAAGGCACTAGGGATTGGGTTTGTTTTAGAGTTGCCGAAGCTTATCTTTTGGCTGGTGAAGCCTATTATAGAGCTGGTGATGTGGATAATGCTTTGAAATATATCAATATGTTGCGTAGAAATTGTGCAATCAAAGGAAAAGAAAAAGAAATGGAAATGTCAACATCCGACTTATCAGTTGATTTTATTTTTGGATGAACGTGCCCGTGAGCTTTGTGGAGAGGGAAACGCTGGTATGATTTGAAACGATTAGGCAAACTGATCGAAAGGACTGATTTGCATAATAAAAAAGCACATGGTAATATGAAATCATTCCATGAATTGCGCCCTATACCTCAGAGTCAGATTGATAGATGTACGAATGTATATCCACAAAATCCCCAATGGTGAGAAATAAAATGAAAGATATTATTAGACTCGTATTGGTGTTTTTCTTTTGCGATTTCTATCCCCTGTAAAGGGGAGGATGTGCCGATAAAAGGATGGATCATATTATCCGATAATATGGATAATGCGATTACGACAATAAAAGCGGCGAAAGGTTATAAAATTAACCATCTTCAACTTTCTCATCAGATTATTCATAATCTGATGGAAGTAAAGAATGAATCAGTACGAAATCAGGTAAGGAACCTCACCCGATTGGCTCATCAGGAGGGAATTGGAGAGGTGCTTGTTTGGGATCATAGTTTTTATGCGCTGGATTATTATCCAGCGCAATTTAAGACGGGTCCTCATGGAACTCTTAATATGGATAATCCGGCTTTTTTGGGAGTGGTTTAAGCAGGATTACCGAGGAATGCTTGATTTGATCCCAGAAATAGATGGATTGGTTCTGACTTTCATTGAAACAGGTGCATATGCAGAAAAGCAATACTCGAATTTGTTAAAAACAAATGAAGAAAAAATTAGCTGCAGTAGTAGATGCTGTTGCTGATGTTGTCATTAATGAGCGCGAAAAGAAGTTATATATAAGAACTTTTGCCTATTCGAAAGAAGAGTATGCAAATACTGTTGGCTGTATCAATCATATTAAAAATGACAAAGTAATCTTAATGATGAAAGAAACTCCTCATGATTTCTTTTTTTTGACTCATCCGAATGATCCTTTTATTGGTAAAATAAATAAACCAACGATCGTCGAATTTGATACGGGAAATGAATATAATGGTCAGGGAGTTATAGCCAATACGTGGCCTGAATATGTGACAAAACGTTGGACAGATTTTATTAAGCGACCGAATGTAATTGGATATGTAGCCCGGACAGACCGGTATGGAACAACAAAGTTGGTTGGTTCTGCCAATGAGATATTGTTATATGCTTTAAAGCGCTCAACTGAGAATCCAGAGATTTTGCCTGATCGGATATATGATGAATATATTTCAACCCGATATGGGAAAAAGGCTTTGGAACCGGTAAAGAATGCTTTTAAAAAGGCATACGATATTGTTTTGTCTTCCATGTATATTTTAGGGACAAATGCGGCGAAACATTCATCTATGGATTATGATCCTTATAGTAGTAGCTATGATAGGCATGTTTCAGGGCGATGGCTGGAACCACCTGTTGTATTTGTGGAGCATGGAATCAATAAGGAATTTCATTATTGGAAAGACATTATTAATCATATAGCTCCGGCACGATTTAAAACAAAAGATTCTCGCTTGGGATTAGAGGCAAGATATGTGATTGAGCAGAATTGGGTTACGCCTGTAGAGCTAATGGATAGTCTTTACCTCAGCTATATTATTACGGAAAAACGGTATGGTGTAAGTTTGGCTAATGAGGCATTAGCTGATATAGAACGGGCTAAAGACCTTTTAACCCCTTCGGATTATGATGATTTATATCGGCTTTTTAAAAGAACGGCTTTGACTGCGCAGCTTTACGAAGCTGTATCCACTGCCTATTTCGGATTTAGGATATATGCCAAAGGGAAATCTTATCGATATGAAAATCTTGAAGAGCAGATTAGGTCTGCTTTGAATCGAATAGATCTCGTTACGGATGAAATGAAAGGTATGCAAGGAGAATATCCTTTAGGACAATGGGACTGGCTGAAGGATGCAGAAACTGCATTATCTTATAAAAATAAGATTCTTACGGGATGGAAAGAGTATAATAATGTCAAATTTACGCAATAGATTTAAATAATGAGGTGTGTTGTGAATTTCTTTGTGACTGTTTGTCTGTTTATGTCTATAGTACAATTAGCAAGTGCACAAAAAACTATTTTAAAGATTTACCAGAAAATTGTTCTCCTGAGAAAGTTGGAGCTATCCTTAGCCGGAATTTTATTCCATCTAAACACATGTGGTACGGAAAAGGGAAATGGATCCATTATGCAGAAGTTTGTACGTGGTATGGAGCGCTGAGATATGCGGAAATTACCGGTGATAAACAATTAGCTGGACAATTAAAGGATCGTTTTGACTTACTTGTTACAATGGAAAAATCTCATTTGCCTATAATGGATCATGTAGATTTGAATGTGTTTGGTTGTATCCCGTTAGAATTGTATAAGATAACGAAGGATAAGAAATATTTGAAATGGGTTTATCCTATGCTGATACACAATGGACTTTGCCGGCTAATGCAACCCCAGAGGAAAAAGCCTGGGCGGATAAAGGACTATCTTGGCAAACTCGTCTTTGGATTGATGATATGTTTATGATTACAATTCTTCAGGCCCAAGCATATCATACAACAGGGAAACGTGAATATATGGATCGTGCAGTGAAAGAAATGGTTGTCTATTTGGATGAATTACAGCGTCCCAACGGATTGTTCTATCATGCTCCTGATGTTCCGTATTTCTGGGCAAGAGGGAATGGGTGGATGGCTGTAGGCATGGCAGAATTATTATTGTCTACTCGGAAGATAATCCGAATCATGCTCGTATTTTAGAGGGATACCGCCTGATGATGAAAAGTTTAAAAGATTATCAGGATAAAAGTGGTATGTGGAATCAGTTGATTGATAAGGCTGACTGTTGGCCTGAAACATCTGGTTCTGCTATGTTTACCTATGCAATGATTATGGGAGTGAAGAAGGGATGGTTAGATGCTGAAGAGTATGGACCTATAGCTAGAAAAGCATGGATTGCTTTAGTCCCTTATATTAATAAGGACGGAGATGTGGAAGAAGTTTGTGTCGGTACTGGAAAGAAGAATGATCTTCAGTATTATTATGACCGTCCTCGGATTATTGGCGACTATCATGGACAGGCTCCGATGCTGTGGTGTACTTATGCATTGTTGTGTAAATAATGATTGTCGGAAAATTATTACAATAGTGATATCTGGACAATATTAGTGATATCTTCCCAATAATTTCCGTACTTTTGTATTCCATTTTAATGCAAAAGTATGAATTATACAATAAAGTCTCCTGATTCACTGAAAGCTTCCGTTAAGTTGCCCGCATCCAAGAGTATCTGTAATCGTGCGTTGATACTTAATGCGTTGAGCTATAGCCCGTATGAGATTCGGAATTTGTCGGATTGCGATGATACGGAGGTGATGGTGAAGGCGTTGAATTCGAATGATCGTGACTTTGATATAAAAGCCGCGGGAACTGCGATGCGGTTCCTGACGGCTTTTTTGTCTAAAGTGGTGGGCGAGTGGACGATTACCGGAACGGAGCGGATGAAGAACCGGCCGATCAAGATACTGGTGGATGCGCTGAATGCGCTGGGAGCACGGGTGGAATATATGGAGAAGGAGGATATCCTCCTCTCCGCATTTTCGGAAGTGCGTTGCAGGGAGGCGAGATTTCGCTTGCCGGTGGGGTCAGTTCACAGTATATTTCGGCGTTGCTGATGATTGCCCCCTGATGGAGAACGGGCTGACCTTGCATCTTGAAGGGGTTGTCATTTCGAAACCCTATATCAACCTGACGTTACAGCTGATGGAACAATATGGGGTAAAGGCGGAATGGAACGGGCAGACCATTAAGGTAGGACCGCAGGATTATCATCCGATACCCTTTACCGTTGAATCCGACTGGAGTGCTGCTTCCTACTGGTATTCCATGATGGCGTTGTCTAAAAATGCTGAGATCGAATTGCTGGGGCTGTTTAAGAACAGTTTGCAGGGAGATGCCGCCGGAGCCAAATTGTTTGCACAGCTTGGTGTGGGTACGACTTACACGGATCGGGGCGTTGTTTTGAAGCACAACGGGAATAGGACCAAAAACTGAATTATAACTTCGTAAACGAGCCGGACCTGGCTCAAACCTTTGTCGTGACCTGTGTGTTATTGAATATCCCTTTCCGTTTTACCGGTTTGCAAAGTCTGAAGATAAAAGAAACCGACCGCATCGAAGCGCTTAAGACGGAGCTTCGCAAATTAGGATATCTCCTGACAGACAGCAACAACAGTATTTTGGAATGGAACGGCGAACGTTGTGAACCGCAAGCGCATCCTGTGATCACGACCTACGAAGATCACCGTATGGCGATGGCATTTGCACCTGCCGCCCTCGTGTTGCCGGAAGGGATCGAGATAGCTGACCCGCAGGTGGTCAGCAAAAGTTATCCGCACTATTGGAGAGACTTGAGAACCGCAGGCTTTATTATAATTGACAATGAACAATAGGCAATTGACAATTAGTTGTCGGTGTCTGGAAGTCCATTGTCAATTGCTCATTGTTAATTGTCAATTATTATGTGGTATATTGTTATAGGTATTATCGTATTGGGTGTTGTTGCTGCCATTGCCGGTTATTTTCGGAACCGGAAATTGCAGAAGATGCTGGAACGTGGGGAGATTTCTGAAATCCCCGAGGCACAGGAACTTGTCACTGACGAATGTTGCGGACAGCATGAAACCTGTGAACGCGACAGTCTGTTGGCGGCAGTCAGCAAAAAATCGAGTATTATGACGATGAAGAACTGGACCGTTTTCGGGGAGTCGAGGCCGATGCATACGATGAAGATGCCGTGAACGAGTTCCGTGATGTGCTTTATACCTTGCAGGAGATCGAAGTGGCTGGCTGGTTGCGTAGTCTGCAACTTCGTGCTATTAATTTACCGGATGAGCTGAAGGACGAAGCGTTCCTGATTGTCGGGGAGCGGCGCATACATTAAGTTTCATAACCATGAAACAAAAGTTCCCCTTGCATGGAACAACAGTTTCATAGGCATGGAACAGGAGTTCCCCTATAATGAAACAGAAGTTTCCTGCCGGGAAACCATAAAAAAGGATATAAGAGGATAGAAAATGGATTTACTTCAATATGGTTTTTTCCAGCATGCCCTTTTGGGTAGCCTGCTGACCGCGATCGCTTGTGGTATCGTCGGGACATATATCGTGTCGCGGCGGCTTGTCTTTATCAGTGGAGGTATCACTCATGCTTCTTTCGGTGGATTGGGGTTGGGGTTCTATCTCGGGATGAATCCGATCTTGATGGCAATGTTGTTTTCCGTGCTCTCCGCATTCGGGGTGGAGTGGGCGAGCAAGACACAGAATGTGCGTGAAGACTCTGCTATTGCCGGGATATGGTCGTTAGGAATGGCATTGGGCGTTATCTTTATTTTCCTGACACCCGGATATGCACCGAATCTATCCGCCTACCTTTTTGGAAATATTCTGACTGTTTCGACGGGAGATATTATCTGGATAGCCGCTTTGGCGTTGTTGCTGGTTATCCTTTTTTCGCTTTTCCTGCGGGAGATCGTTTATGTGGCCTTTGATAGGGATTTTGCACTGACGCAAGGAGTGCCCGTCAAGTGCATAGAATATGTAATGATGTGCTGTATCGCCGTGACGATCGTCCTTTCGATCCGTCTGGTCGGGATCATGCTCCTGATGAGTTTGCTGACATTGCCTCAGATTACCGTAAACCTTTTTACATCAGACTTCAAGAAGATCATTTTCGGAAGTATTGCCATCGGTTTCTTTGGGATGTGTTCGGGCTCGTCCTTTCTTATCTTCTGAATGTGCCTTCCGGGGCGTTTATTATTCTTGTCCTAGTCCTTTTCTTTTTTGATAGTGAAAGCAATAAAAGCGGTTTTAAAGCGTTAAAAGGGGAAATGAAGAAAGGTTTCTACTATATAATCGCATTATTGATTGTCTCTTTGTTTTGGTCTTGCAGTACGAAAAAAAGAATACCAAGGCAAGTCGCTTCTATCACGCTTTTAATTCCCGCTATAATATCTATTTCAACGGAAAACATCGTTTGACGAAGCGTTGCTTTCCATGCAGAACGGCTATAAGGAAAGCTATTCCGACATGATACTGATGTACCCGATCAGTGCGCAACCGAAAGACAAGCCCGAAACCGGAGGTCCTTTCGACCGGGCGATCGAGAAAAGCAATAAAGCGATCAAGCTCCACTCCATCAAAGCAAAGCCGCCTAAGAAACCGGGATGGCGCAATGATCCCAAACAACGTGCCTGGCAGGAACAGGAAGAATACAATCCGTTCCTCAAAAAGTGCTGGTTGATGATGGGGCAGGCGCAGTTCTATAATGCTGATTTCTTGCAGGCATCTGCCACTTTCTCTTACATAGCCCGTCATTATGCCCATGATGAAGAAGTGGTGGCCGAAGCCCGTCTTTGGCAGGCCCGCTGCTATTCTGAGATGGAATGGTTCTATGAAGCGGAAGATATCTTAGGAAAACTGAATACGAACGGTATCCCTCGCAAGAATCTGAACCAGTATGCGGCGGTATATGCCGACTACCTGGTGAAGAATAAGCAATATGAAGAAGCGGTCCCTTATTTCAAGACGGCGATCAAGGCAGAGAAGAACCGGCGCCAGCGTACCCGGATGAAGTATTTGTTGGGACAGATTTATGCCGAACAGGATCAGAACGGGCTTGCCTACCAGATGTTCGGACAGGTGATCAAAGCTAATCCTCCTTATGAACTGGAGTTTGCCGCCCGTATCCGCCAGACCGAAGTATTTACTGGCGGCAATTATCAGAAAGTGATCAAGATGTTGCAACGGATGGCGAAAAGCGATAAGAACAAGGACCTGCTCGATCAGGTCTATTATGCGTTGGGCAATGTCTATATGAGCCGTGAAGATACAGTCAATGCCATCAAAAACTACGAGCTGGGTGTGGAGAGAAGCACACAGAACGGTTTGGACAAGGCGATCTGCCAGATCAAACTGGGTGATCTTTATTTCCAGAAGCGCGACTATGTCAAGGCACAACCGAATTTCAGCGGTGCATTGTCCGGCATCCAGAAAGAATATAAAGACTATGAACGGGTATCCAAGCTGTCTGCTATCTTGGACGAGTTGGTCGTGCATGTGGAGGCGGTCCATTTGCAGGATAGTTTGCAAACTCTTGCCAAAATGCCGGAGTCGGAACGGCTTGCCGTGATCGACAAAATCATCGAGCAGGTGAAGAAAGAGGAGGAGGAAGCCAAGGCCCTGGCCGAGAAAGAAGCTTATCTGGCGGAACAGGAGGCAAAAGGGACTGGTATCGACCGTCCAGGAACAGAGACTGGCGGCATCACATTACCGACGACGTCCGGAGGTTCCGGTTTCTATTTCTATAACCCGCAGGCAGTATCGCAGGGAAAAGCAGCTTTCCAACGTAAATGGGGACGACGTGCGCTGGAAGATGACTGGCGTCGACGTAAGAAAGAAATGTCCACTTTCAATGAGAATATGGCAGACGAAACTGAGGATGCTTCCGAAGGAGAGGTGGGCGAACTGGCTACCGATTCGCTCGAGGCCGGACTGGAACCTGCTGCTTCCGATGACCCGAAAACACGTGAGTATTACATTCAGCAGCTTCCGTTGACACCCGAAGATATCCAGGCTTCCAATATTATCATAGAAGATGGTCTCTATAACATGGCTATGATTTATAAGGACAAACTCGAGGATATCCCGTTGGCACCCGAAGCCTTTGAGGAACTGGAACGCCGTTTCCCGAAGCATAGTCACCTTTTGGAAAGCTACTACCAGGTTTATCTGATGGCTCTTCGTTCCGGAAACCAAGCGCTCGCTGCTGCTTATAAGAATAAGTTGGTTACGACTTTCCCTGAATCGGATTATGCGGTTGCGATTGCCGATCCGAATTACGAATATAATATCCGGATGATGGACAAGGTGCAGGATTCGATCTACCAGGCGACCTATGCAAGTTACCTGGCGGAAGATACGGTCACCGTTCGTCGTAATTATCGCGATGTCAGTGCCAAGTATCCGTTGGCGGATCTATTGCCTAAGTTCATGTTCCTCGAGGCGCTGACCTATGTGCAGGCTGGGGATGCTGAAGGTTTCAAAAACGCCTTGAAAGCATTGGTTGAGAAATATCCGACGGCTGATGTGACAGAACTGGCGGGTGAAATGCTGAAAGGTGTTCTGCGTGGGCGTATGATGGTTCAAGGTGGTATTAGGGGAATGAGTTGGAACTTGCGTTTCGGTGTGGGGATGATGGTACGTTGTCGGCAGCCGACTCGGCACGTGTCTTTACGGCTGAATCTAACACGTCTTACCGGATGCTGTTAATGTTCCCGACCGGAACACTCGATCGTAACCAGTTGCTTTTTGCTGTTGCCGCCTATAACTTTGCCAATTTTATGGTGAAGGAGTTTGATTTGAGTTTTGAAGAAGCCGGTCCGATGAGCATGTTGACGATTCATGGCTTCTTCAATTTGGATGAGATCTTGCATTATTATAAGATGATCTACGGAGCGGATGGCTATGCAACAGCATTGGACAAAATGTGGCTATTCTTCCGATCTCCGACGACAACTATGAAACTTTGATGCGGGGAAAGACGCTTGAGGAATATGTCGAATTCTTCCAGGAAAACTTCGGTGAGGCCGTTCCTGAACTGGCCGCTCGTTGGAAAGCCCGTATGGCTGCCGAACAGATCAAAGAGGAAGAGGCAAAAGCTGAAGAGGCCGAAGCACAGGATTCTGAAAATATTCCGGAAGAAAAGCCGGAACCTGTCAAGAAGACCGTCCGCCCGAAAGAACAACGCCAGCAGCAGGCTGTAGAAGAAGTTGTTGTACCGCCTGCCGTAAAAGATACGGTTCCGGTAGAACTTCCGGCGGTCGATACAATGACTGTCCGTGAAACAGAAACGCTCCTTCCGGCGGATGTAGATACTGTTTCTGTACAGCCGGTTGTAAAAGATACGGTTGTTCCGGCATCGTCCGACACCGTTTCCGCTGTTGTCACTCCTGTCGAACAACCGAAGGAACTCACGTTGAAAGAGATCGAAGAACTCCGCAAGCGCGAAGCCGATGAAGCTGAAGCTCGTAAGGAAGAAGCTCGTAAAGCTTTTGAAGCTCAACAGAAAGCCGAAAAAGAATTGCAGGAAAAGAAGGCAAAAGAAAACGAGGAACTTCTGAAGAAGCAAAAGGTTGAAGAAGAAGCGTTGCTGAAAGCAAAAGCCGAACGAGAAAAACAGCTTGAACGCGACCGCAAGGCCAAGCTGAAACAGGTCGAAGCCGACCGTAAGGCGAAACTCAAAGCCCGTGAAGAACTGCGTAAGCAGAAAAGAACGTGAGTATAAGGAACGCCTGAAGCAAAAGGAAAAAGAACGTAAGCAAAAGGAACGCGAATACAAAGAAAAGCTGAAGGCCAAAGAAAAAGCCCGCCGCGAAGCCCAAAAGGCCAAAGAGGCGGCTGCCAAAGCGAAAAGAAAGAGGTAAAAAAACAAGGGCCGTGTCAAATCTTTGCTGACGCGGCCCTTTATAATTAAGGAAAGTTTCTTTTAGAACTTGAAATATCCTTTCGCATTATTGTAACTGATATCTTCGACCATCTTACCGATGAACGGCAGTTCGGATGCAGGCAGTAGACCGTCTTCCACTTCGCGGCCCAGGATGTTACACAGGATGCGGCGGAAGTATTCATGACGCGGGTAGGATAGGAAACTGCGTGAATCCGTGAGCATTCCGACGAAGCGGCTCAGCAATCCTAAGTCGGACAATGCGTTCATCTGCTTTTCCATGCCGTGAATCTGATCCAGGAACCACCAGCCGGAGCCATACTGCATCTTGCCCGGAACCGTGCCGTCGTTAAAGCTGTAGATCGTTGTCATCAGCAGTTCGTTATCGCGCGGGTTTAGGTTGTAGAAGATAGACTTTGCCAGTACGCCTTCTTCGTCCAAACGGCTCAGGAAGCGAGCTAGCGGAGCTGCGACTTCTGCATCTCCAATTGCATCGTAGCCTGTGTCGGGACCTAATTGCTTAAACATGCGGACGTTGTTGTTGCGGGTTGCACCATAGTGGAACTGTTGTACCCAGTCGCTTTTGGCATCCATAACCGCAAATTCGTACAACATGGCAGAACGGAATTTGTCGATTTCTTCGACTGTCAGTTCTTTCTTCATACGTGCTTTCAGGAATATGGCCTCGATTTCAGCATCCGTATAGGGTTCGGCATAGAATGTAAGTATTCCATGGTCGGACAGGCGGCAGCCTTGTGACGCGAAGAAGTCGTGACGTTTCTGCAAAGCGTCGATCAAGTCTTTGAAGTTGAGGATCGACATGTCGGCAGCTGCTTCCAACTTGGTCAGATATTCGTTATATGTATCGACATTCTCGATTGCCATAGCTTTGTCCGGTCGCCAGGCAGGAAGTACTTTGGTTTTCAGACTGCTTTGGCGGATCTGGGTATGATATTTCAAATCATCGATCGGATCGTCGGTCGTACATACGACTTCCACGTTCATACGTTCCATGATTGCCTGGGCACGGAACTCCGGTGTTTGCAATTTGGCTGTGCATTCGTCGTATATCTCGCGGGCGGTGGACGGATTCAGAACCTTGTCTATGCCGAAGATACGGCTCAGTTCAAGATGGGTCCAGTGATATAGAGGGTTGCGCATGGCATACTGCAGGGTTTCAGCCCATTTTTCAAATTTTTCATACGCTGGTTTATCCCCTGTGATGTATGTTTCCGGTACGCCGTTGGCACGCATCGCACGCCATTTATAATGGTCACCACCCAACCATATTTCCGTCAGGTCGGCAAACTGATAGTTGTCGGCTATCTGTTGCGGGATCAAGTGGCAGTGATAATCGATGATTGGCATTTTGGCTGCGTGTTCGTGATACAGTTTCTGAGCTGTCTCGGACTGGAGCAGGAAATTGGAATCGAGAAAGGATTTCATGATTTATGATTTTAGATTTATGATTTATAGATTTCTGAATTATGATTTATCATCGGCGCATAAATCATAATTCAGAAATCATTTAACGATATTTCTTGATAGTTGCCAGTGCATCGCGGCAAAGTGTGGATATTGCCTCCCAGTTGCCGGCTGCAATCATTTCTTTCGGGAACAGCTTGGAACCCATGCCTACGCAAGTCACGCCAGCTTTAAACCAGGCCGACAGATTTTCTTCCGTCGGTTCTACGGCGCCTGTAGCCATGATCATAGACCAAGGCATCGGAGCTTTGATGTTCTTCACGAACGATGGTCCGCCTACGTTTCCGGCAGGGAAAATCTTACACAGGTCACAACCTACTTCTTGGGCGAAACCGATTTCCGAAACGGAACCGCATCCTGGTGTATATGGGACCAAGCGACGGTTACAAACCTTTGCGATTTCCGGGTTGAACAATGGGCCGACAACGAAGTTAGCACCCAATTGCAAGTATAGGGAAGCTGTTCCGGCATCCACGATAGATCCGACGCCTAATACCAGTTCGGGGCATTCTTTTGTAGCGAACTTGATCAGTTCGGCAAATACTTCATGAGCGAAGTCACCGCGATTGGTGAATTCGAATGCACGGACACCACCTTCGTAGCAAGCTTTGACAACCTGCTTTGCGATTTCTACATCTTTATTGTAGTAAACAGGTACCATTCCTGTGCTGACGATCGCATCGAGTACCTGCATTTTATTGAATCTTGCCATGATAAGATTTCTGAATTATGAATTATGATTGAATTGTCACTTATCTTGAAACTCGTCCGGAAGCATCGCCACTCATCAACTTTTCAACTTCTTCGACTGTCACTTGGTTGAAGTCGCCGTAGATCGTGTGTTTCAAGCAAGATGCAGCGACAGCGAAATCGAGTGCTTTCTGGTCGTCTGTCGTATAAGTCAGCAGACCGTAGATCAAACCTCCCATGAAAGAGTCTCCACCACCTACACGGTCAACGATATGAGTAATGTCGTAACGACGAGACTGGTACAGTTTGCCTTTGGCATAGAGAACGCCGCCCCACGTATTGTGGTTTGCATTGATAGCGCCGCGCAGTGTGATGATCACTTTCTTTGCACGCGGGAATTTAGCCATCAATTGTGTGCAAACGGATTCGAATTCGGCAGCGTTTACTTCACCGTTTGTGGCTGTTACGTCGAAACCTTCTGGTTTAATGCCGAATACCTTTTCCGCATCCTCTTCGTTACCAAGGATTACGTCACAACCTGCAACCAGTTCCGGCATCACTTCAGAGGCCGTTTTGCCATATTTCCACAGATTTTTGCGGTAATTAAGGTCGCATGATACGGGGATACCCATACGGTTTGCCACTTGGATAGCTTCGAGGCAAGCATCTGCCGCACCCTGTGAAATGGCCGGTGTAATGCCTGTCCAGTGGAACCAGGATGCATCTTTGAATACTTCTTCCCAGTTTACCATTCCCGGTTGGATTTCGGAGATAGCCGAGTGAGCGCGGTCATAGACGACTTTGCTGGCACGGGCTACCGCACCTGTTTCCAGAAAAGAGATACCCAAACGGTCGCCGCCGTAAACGATGTGAGAAGTCCCTACACCATATTTACGCAGGTCCATTACGCAAGCACGCGCAATGTCGTTTTTAGGTAAACGGGTTACAAACTCGGTTGCAATACCATAGTTTGCCAGTGATACGGCAACATTAGCTTCACCGCCACCAAAGGTAGCATTCAATTTATCACTTTGACAAAAACGGAGATAGTCTGGAGTGGCCAGTCTAAGCATGATTTCTCCAAAGGTTATTACTTTCTTATCCATATCGATGGTTTATAATGTGTTCAGACCACAAAAGTAGAAGTTTATTTTTAAATAAACATGGAGTGTGCGCGAAAACATAATTAATAATTGAAATTATTCCAGAAAACAGATGAATCATTTGTCCTCTTCTGCTCTTCAGCCATCTTTTCGCGAAGACGCTGGATTGTTTTTTCGTATTTCTTTTGTCCGCTGAGATCGTTCCTCTCCCAAGGATCGTTTTTCAGATTGAATAACTGGGTCGTGCGTTTCCCATTCACATGATATTCAATCAACTTCCAGGTTCCATCGGAAATGCCGCGTTGATTATCCATATAGCTGTAATATAGGTAGTCGCGGACAGGCTCTTTCCCATCTAAGGAAGAAAGTAGACTGATACCGTCTACCGATTGGGGTACAGGTAGTTGGAGCATGTCGCAAAGGGTTGGGAATACGTCTATCAAGTAACATAGGTCTGCGGTCTTTTTACCGGTATGCTGTGCGGCAGCTTTGATCATCAAAGGGACGCCGACGCTATGTTCGTATACATTCTGTTTCCCCATCAGGCCGTGTTGTCCGACTGCCAACCCGTTGTCTCCTGCAAATATGATGATTGTGTTTTCATATAACCCGTTATCTTTCAGAGTTTGGATAATGTTGCCTACGCGTTTGTCTACATGGGAGATCATGGCATAGTATTCCCTGATATGTTTTTTGATTTCATCCGGACGGCGGGGAATAGCAGCCAATATTTCGTCACGTATTTCTAATTCTCCGTTATCGAACGGGTGCTTTTCCATAAAATTGGGTGGAAGTTGTATTTGGCTCTGGTCGTAAAGCTGCATGTATTCATCCGGCATGCTCCGAGGGTCATGGGGAGACATATAGGCTACCGACAAGAAGAACGGCTGGTTTTTATCTTTTTTGTTGTTGAATATATTCGACGGCTTCATGGGTGAAAATATCTACGGAATGCTTTCCTGAATACATATATTCTCCTATTTCATATTCTACTTTGTTCGATTTTGCCTGGTTATGGATGACCGGACGACGTTTTCCGTAATTCATATCTGCATGGTAATCGTACAAGGGAACATTCCAGTGATCCCACATGCCTCCGAAAAAGATGGCTTTCCCTTCTTTAAAGCAACGGTTCAGGGCTTCATAGCTACTATGCCATTTACCGGTATGGAATGTATTATAGCCGGCTTTCTGAAGGGTTTCACCTATCATCGTGTGCGAATTCGGGATTGTTGCTCCCTGTTTTTCGAGGTTATAAAGATATTTTCCGGTCATTAGCATGGCCCGACTTGGCATACTGACGGCTCCGGATGTACCACCCATGATGTGGGCGTTGGTGAAGACTGTACTTTCTCCTGCCAATTTATCCAGGTTGGGCGTTTGGACTTGTTCTTTTCCTAAAAAGTTCATTCCTGAAGCTCGCATGTCGTCGACAAGAATCAGAATGATATTGGGCTTTTTATCTGCTGCCAGTGAACTGACAACAGATAAAAAAGGAAACTCCGATCAATTATAATGCTTGTTTCATTTCTTCGTGTTTATTGTGTGATTAGATATGTTCTATCTTTTTGCGTTTCGAATGTCGCTTGGAAATATTCTTTACCGTTTGACCGGACCGGGGTGGATGTAGCTATGGTTCTACCGTTCGATTTGACCGTGAATGCTTGTCTGGCACGAAGTGTACAGCTTTTCCCAGACAGCGAATGGATATTGGCTTCTGTCAATTTTCCATTCTTCCAGTTCATCGTAATCTCGAAGTTGCCCCCGTGCTTTCAGGCCGGAAACAGAGCCCTCTGCCCATACATCGGGCAAAGCAGGCAACAGATGGATGTATCCGGCATGGCTTTGCAATAACATTTCAACGACACCTGCCGTATAGCCGAAATTTCCATCGATTTGGAAAGGAGGGTGTGCACACAGTAAGTTTCGGAAGAGCCCTCCTCCTCTATGTGCACTGTTTCCGAATCCGACAGGATTGAACAGGTTGGCGATGATCTTGTAGGCGTGGTTGCCGTCTAACAAGCGTGCCCAGCAGTTTATTTTCCAGCCCATCGACCAGCCGGAAGCCAAGTCGCCCCGCAGTTCGAGTGTTTTGCGGACTGCATTGAACAGTTCCGGTGTTTTGTCCGGTGTGATCTGGTCGCTCGGATGGAAGCCGTACAAGTGGGAGAAATGGCGGTGTTGAGGTTCCCATTCCTTGAAGTCATATATCCATTCCTGTAGTTGTCCACGCTTTCCGATTTGATAGGGTAACAGGCGTGCTAATTTATCTTTCAATTCATTGCGAAACGATTCATCCAGATTGAACATTTCCGAAGCGGCGATCGTGCGGGTAAAGTTTCCCGGATAATGGCCATGTCCATGGTCGGTCCCATACTCATGGCTGCCGTTTGTCCGTCTTCCGTGATGAAGCGGTTTTCCGGAGAGACGCCTACCGGAGTCACCAAATGACCGTTGCCATCGTCTATCAGCCAGTCGGCAAAGAACTCGGCGGCCCCTTTCATCAACGGATAGGCCTCGTTTTTCAGGAATGTTTCATCCTGTGTGAACTGGTAGTGTTCCCATAAGTGGCTACACAACCACCCTTGCACCATCGGCCAGAAAGAAGCTGTCGGCACGTTGTCGTTCGGCAAGGACTCTCGCCAGATGGATGTGTTATGATGGGCCACCCAACCACGGCGGTTATACATATTCCGGGCTGTTTCGGCACCGGAGACAGACAGTTCCCGGATCATTCGGAAAAGAGGTTCCTGGCATTCCGACAGATTGGTGAGTTCGGCCGGCCAGTAGTTCATTTCTGTGTTGATATTGATCGTATAGCCGCAGTTCCAGGCTGGAATTGTGTCTTTGTTCCAGATTCCTTGCAGGTTCAAAGGTTGTCCGCCTGGACGTGATCCGCTGATCATCAGGTAACGTCCGAATTGGAACAGGAGAGCTGCCAAGTCGGGATCGGCGTTTCCGGCAAACTGTTCGAGACGTTTGTCGGTCGGCATCGCCTTTTGTTCGGGAGAGGAAAACAGTTCGAAATCGACTCGGTCGAAAAGGAAACGATAATCTTCCGTATGGCGTTGTTTCAGTGTCTGATAGTCATAGGAAAGGGCTTTTTCCAGAATGCTGGCTGCTTTGGCCGAAGGATCGATACCATCCCGGCTCGGACTTTTGTCGAAACCATTGAAACTTGTTGCCATACTGAGTATGAAATAGACTTCGTCCGTGTTGTATATATGGATACCGGCGTCGGTAATCTCACATTTCCGTCTTTAGGGAAGACCGGTTTCAACTGGGCTTCGAAAAACATACCTTTCCCGCCGATCTCGTCGCCGTAAAGCATCCGTTTGTCGAACTTGCGTTTGCCGTTCGCATCGTAGAGTTCAGGGTGTTTGTATTGGTCGCCCCATTGTTCGATTTGCTCGAATGTACGCCGTTCCACATAGCCGGGAGCCTGTCCGTGCAGGATCAGACGGTCGTCAGTCCCTTTTTGCTGGGCTGTCGGATGAGGAGATGTGAAATCGAGCAAGATGTCGATGCCATTCGGTGTATCGCTTTTCAGATGCATGACGATCACATTGTCCGGATGGGAAGCGAATACTTCCCGTTCGTATTTCACTCCGTTTTGTTTATAGACTGTTGTGGCAACCGCATCCGAGATGTTTAATGCCCGTTTGTATCCGGCAGCATCTCCCGGCTTGTTGTTTTGGATATGCAGGTCTCCGAACGGTTGGTAATATTGGTGCAGGCGTCCCAGCCAGTTCTTGCAAACCAGGTCGGAAGCTGTCTTGTATTTTCCGGCTTTCATCAGCCCGACAACTTTGTCGAACATCTCCGGTGTTATTTTCACATCTTTGAAAACGACTGACGGTTCCCCGCTGTATAACGTGTTTTCATTCAGTTGAAGTTGTTCTTTCTCAACTCCTCCGAAAACCATTGCTCCCTGCACGGCCGTTCCCGATGGGGAGTGCCTCGTCCCAGTTTTGGGCAGGCTTGTCGTACCACAAGGTGAGTGGTGCTTTTGAGGGTGTTCCCGTGCACGCGGCCAGCAACAAGAATGAGATCAGATAAGAAATAGTGCGCATATACATGGTATTTTTAAGATTATACAAAAAAGTGTCCAGATGCAAAGATATGCAATTCATCCGGACACTTTAAAGATTTAAAATGAATTAATATCCCGGATTTTGTTCGATCGTGGCATATACATTCCGTTCGATTTCCCGAGTAGGGGATTGGCCAGAGATTATGATAATCCTCTATACTCATGCCTGTTCTGGGGTTATATCTTCGGTTCCTGTCGGCAAGTTTACCCATACGACATAAAGTCAGCATGCGGAGTTCTTCGCAATACAACTCGCGTAGGCGTTCGTCCAGGATATAGTCGATGTTTACTTCTGCCGGTTGTGCCGGATCGGCATTTGCACGACTACGAACCGTATTGACATCGGCTGCCGCTTTTGCCTGGTCACCCTTGTTGACATACGCTTCCGCTCTCAGTAGGTAGGTTTCGGCAAGGCGGAACAAGTAAACGTCTTTATAGGAGCCGTTCGCACTGTTGATTACCAGATGTTCGCCGAAAGGAGTCATCAAAGGATTACCGTTTGCGTCTTTCTGGTAGAATTCTTCGGGGAAGTTGTTAACACGAGAAATCTTTGTCATCAGCGGATACCACTGGCGGATCGAGTCAAGCTGTTTGTAATAACCGTCTTTTACCAGCCATTGCCCGAAAGCCGGAGATTCCGGATTATCGATACGCACGTCGCGGATGATGTTGTATTCCGAGTTCCGGATGTCGTTTTCCGAACCTTTGGACCAAATATCATTGAAGAAATGGCTGGTCGGCTGGATCCAGCCGATACCACGTCCACATTTGCCATCCGTCACTCCTAAGAACGCTGTTGTATTGATTTCCTCACCTGCCTCATTTTTAGCCGTTATTTTGATATTCTGGTAGTAAGGGATAAAGCTGAATGACGCATTGTAGTCCGTGTTGGAACCCGGATTTAGGTAATCATATTGCAGCACCCATAAACTTTCTTTGTTACCGCTACCCCTGTTTTGGTTGTTCAGCCGGAACAGATCCCAATAGACATCGCCGGCTTCGTTCTGACGTGAACCGAAACGGTTGGTCATAAGTGCCATTTCCGGATGGTCGATTACGGCACTTGCCGCTTGTATCGCTTCGTCATATAAGCCTAAACAGATGTTGACTTCTGCCAACAGGTGTTGTGCGACCTGCTTACTTAGCTTTCCGTCTTTTACCGATTCGATATTAGGAAGCAAAGAAACAGCTTCTTCCAGATCTTGTTTGATTTGCTTATAAACTTCTTCCCGGCTTGCCCGTACATAGTCGCGGCGAGGAGTCGTGATTTCTTCCAGAATCAAAGGGACGCCCCCGAATAGATTGGCTAGCATACGGTAAGCATACCCTCTGAACACCAAAGCTTCTCCTCTGATTACCTTTTTTATCTTCGTCATTTACCTGGCTGGCATTTGTTAAACGGTTTAAAATAACGTTGGCATTGGATATGACCGTGTAGGATTCTTTTCCAAACCTCTTTAGGTACGGCAAAAGTCGGTACCATCACGTTTTTATAATCATTCAACTTTGCCGGCTTATAGTAATCGGTTCCGTTGAAAGCAAAATCTGTTGCATAATAGAAAGCGAAGCGGGTGTCCATTGTCATCTCGCAGACCTGATATCTTACGCGGTTATACAGGTAGTTTAATGATGATTGGAAATGAGCGCTTGTCTCCATGGAATTCTCCGGCGAATAAAAATCCATAGGTTCTTCTTTCAGAAAGTCGTGCTCGTCGCATGAAGAAAAGGAGGCGAATGCCGCTAAAAGCATAATGCCGTATTTGATTGATTTCATATTCATATATAATTAAAATTCAAGATTAAGACCAATAGAATAGCTTCTCATAACTGGATACTTGCTCGTGTTCAGACCAGTTCCTGTTTCAGGATCCCAACCATCCCAGTCGGTGAAAGTAAGGAGGTTCTTTCCTGTTACATACAGTTTCAGCCGGTTGACTTTGAACTTGCTTAGGAAAGAGGCGGGTACATTATAGGACAATGTAACATCCTGCAAACGGACGAAGCTGCGTTGTACATAAGGGGAAAACGTATCCGAGCGCTTGAGTATAATAGCCTAACTGGCGGTAACGTGCGTTCGGGTTTTCCGGTGTCCAGTAATCGAAGTTGAACAGGTTGTTCTGGTAGATATTATCCGGATTGGCAAGGTCTTTGCCCGGCTGTCCGTAATAATAATTCTTTCCCCCTTGTACGGAATTGATCATGAATTTGAATTCCCAATTTTTGTAGCGGAATGAGTTCTGGATGCTGAAGCGATAAGCAGGATCGGAATAGCCTATTATCTTCCGGTCTTTATCGGCGGTATATTTGCCATCTTTGTTAACATCTTCCACTTTATAAGTCCCATATTCGAATCCGTCGGGAATCAGGCCATTCTGTTTGTCTGCAATCTGCCACATGCCGATGATGTTGTAATCATAACAAACTCCATACGGATGGTTGATAAATATCTTATCGGAGATCAGGTCGTCTTCCCGTCCGTCACCGGCGGCATCGATTCCCAGAATACTTTTAACCTTGTTGCGGTTACGGGAGAAGTTGAATGTGACATCCCAGGAGAAATCTTTTGTTTCTATAGGGATTCCTGTTACGGTCATTTCAAAACCTTTGTTGCTCATTTTACCGATATTGGACGGGATTTTGTCCAGACCGTTCATTTGCGGAATATTGATATTGAATAACAAGTTGTTCGTTTGCGATGTGTAATATTCAACAGTACCGAAAATACGACTGTTTAAAGCACTGAAATCGGCGGCGATATTGAACGTATTGGTCGTTTCCCATTTCAAATCGGCGTTGGCCAACGATTTGATCCATTGCATTTGTTCGGCGCTTACGCCATCTCCAAACAGGTACCCGGCATTGACAGTCGAGTCGTCCACTTTAACGGAGCCAACTCCGGCTCCCATCTGTGCCATTGTCTGATACCGTCCTACCGTACGGTTACCGTTTTGGCCATAAGAGAGGCGCAGTTTCAGGTTCTCCATCCAGTCCACATTATTTTTTGAAGAAGTCTTCTTCGCTGATACGCCATGCCAAAGCAGCGGAGGGAAATACACCGAACTTGTGGTTTTTCCCGAATCCGGAGAACCCATCGCGGCGGACTGTTCCGGTGACGATATATTTGTCGTTGAACGTATAGATGGCACGCAGCATGGTGTACAGGCTGGATTCTGTCCATGCGCCTGATTTAGCTGTTTGCAAGTCTGCCTGCCCTGCGTCCAGTTTGTTGTAGCCCAGAATATCATTAGAGAAGTTGGTTGCTCCTGCCTTTGTCATCTCGTACTGTCTTTTTTCCACTCCATATACGAAAGTGGCATTGATTGCATGCTTTCCGAACTTGTTTTTATACGACAGGATGTTGTCGACTGTCCAGTTATACTCGCTGTTGTTCTCATTTGAACCGGAACCTGTAAAGTTCGCTCCCCCATTTGTTGAAGTTGTAAATCTTGTTTTCGATCAGGTTCTGCGAGAAGTTCATACGGTAATTCAATCCTTTCAGAAATGGGAAATCAATGTCTGCATAGAAGTTTCCGAACAGATTGTAACGCTTGTTGGTGTCATCCTGTTGGATAGTCAGTAACGGATTCAGGGAGTTTTTATACGGTTCGCGAATATAGTCGCCGTTTTCATCGGTTGCCGCAACAATAGGAGGAAGTCCTACGACAGTAGACAGATCGGGTGATTCACCTGAATAATCGCTGACAGTGAAGAATGATTGCACACCTACTTTCAGGAAGCTCGTGATTTTGGTATCCATGTTGATACGGATGTTGTAGCGTTTGTATGTATCGTTGATTACCAAGTTCTTCTGATCTGTATAACCCATAGAGAAGAAGTAGCTGCTCAATTCGTTTTTCCCTCTTACACTCAGATTGTGATTTTGGATATAAGGGGTTTTGTTTGTCAGCATATTCCACCAGTCGGTTTCCGTCCCGTTTTCATATCCGTCCAGTGCGTTGCGGTCCATCAAATGCGAAGTCGGATCCCAATTCGGATTCGGTTGGAGCATATCGTCTCCAATACGGCTTTCTTCGAGGAAGCGGTCTGCGATCTTGCGAAGGAACCCGTCGCGTCCTTCGGGATACATGTCTTTGTTGGTCGGTTGCTGGTAAGAGAACGAACCGCTGTATTCGATTGTCGGTTTACTCATCACCTTACCCGTTTTGGAAGTGATCAGGATCACACCGTTGCTGGCTTCCGATCCATAAATGGCGGCGGCGCTTGCATCTTTCAGGATATCGATGGATTCGACATCGTTCATATTGATATCGACCATGTTCCCACGGAAAATGATGCCGTCCAGAACGATCAACGGACTGTTACCGCCACTGATGGACGTACGGCCGCGAATAGACATATCCGGATCTTTACCGGCTTCAGATACCGAGCTTACGTTCAGTCCGGGAACCGTCCCCTGTAATGCCGAACCCAAGCTGATATTCGGTGATTCCTGCAAAGTTCCCAGATCGGCACGGACAACAGACCCGGCCAGGTCGCTTTTCTTGGCCGTCCCATAACCGACGACGACGACTTCGTCCAGCTTCTGTGCGTCTTCCGCCAACTGCACGTTGATGTTCTTCTGGCTATCGACTGTAATCTCTTTGGTCACGTATCCGATATAGGAAAACTGGATCACCGCTCCCTGGGGGAACCGAGAGGGTATAATTGCCGTCCATATCTGTGATGATCCCGTTGGTTGTGCCTTTTTCTACCACGTTAGCACCGGCAATAGGGCCTAAATTGTCACTTACCGTACCGGAAATCGTCACTTGTTTCTGTTGCTGTTGAACCGTTTGGGCAGAGATGATGATGTGATTGTTCCGGATGACGAATGTGCATCCGCTCTCTTTCAGGATCAGTGCGAGTGTTTCATTCAAAGATTTATTGTTAACAGAGGCATTGACCTGTTTATTCAGATTAATGACCGACTCATCATAGTCGACCGACATACCTGTTTGTTTCTCTATTTCGGAGAAAGCATCTTTGATTGTGATGTTGTGGGATGGCAGTGTGATCGACTGGCTACTGGCAACCGTCTGTTGCACAAAAAAAGAAAAGAAAAAAACATTAACGAAACGCGGAATAAACTAATTAGCTTATTCTGTTGTGTTTTCAGGTTTAATTCCATATTTTTGTAAAATTAGATATTTAAGTAAATACTATGCATGATTTTTATCCTGCCGGATAATTAGTTAGAATGAATGGTGTTGCCCGATTTCAAGCCGGGGAGATCTGATTGGCGTCATCCTCCCGGTTCTTTTTTTCATATTAGTATCTCCTCTTTTTTTAGTTTATGTACACTTTGTCCTCTTTTATTTTGTAGTTCAGTCCTTTTTATCATCTCTTTCATGACTTCCAGTACCTGTTTCAGGCCCTCGTCAGGATTAAACTTCATTGTAAAGCTTCTGCCGGCGAACCGTTCCGTCTCGTAATTGATCGTTACATCGAATTTACGTTCGATAGTCTTTACGATCTGGTCGAACGAGGCCGTCTGGAATATCAGATACCCGTCGGTCCATTGCATCACGCGTCCGGCGTCGACAGTATTGAGTGCCAGTGTTTCCAGGCGGTGATTGTAGATGATTTGTTCGTCTGGCGATAAAATCAGGCTTGTGTCTTGCTTCAAACAGGGATAGACTTGGATTTTCCCTTCTTCCAACGTGGCAATCGTAACATCCTGGTCTGAATAAGCGTTTAGATTGAATACGGTGCCGAGTGCTTTGACCGTCATATGGGCGGTTTTGACCAAAAAGGGTTTTGCCGGATCTTTGGCGACTTGGAAGCGGGCTTCCCCGTTGAGGAACAGGAGACGTCTTTTCCCCTGAAATGTTTGTCATAGACCAGTAAAGAACCGGAGTTCAACCAAACTTTCGTCCCATCGGGCAGTTTTACTTGTTTCTGTTCTCCATTTGCGACGAAACATTCTTTCAATTGAGCTTCTTCCACAACCGGATTTACTTTTTGTCAGATAATAATAGGTACCGAAAGCACCAAGCAACGGCAAAAGTAGTATGGCGGCAATTCTCTTGATATATAAGCCAATTGGCTTGTGAAGCATCCGATCGGATGCTTCGATCCGCTTATGTAGTCGGGATAATTCCTGGAAAGTGGATTCGTTTGCCACGGCAGATTTCTCTTCCCATAAAGTAACCATCGCCTTTTCTTTCTCTTCCTGAAAATTCCGGTCAAGCAGCCAGGCATGGAACTTCTTCTGTATTTCCGGGGACAGGTCGTTCTCGAAAAATTTCTCTATTAATATATGTATGTTTCTTTTGCCCATTTTTCGTCTTTATATTATAGCTAACGGATGAGTGGGGAAGCACACACAGCCGGAAGTGCATTTTTTCAGAAAAAAGCAGCAAAGTGGAATATGCGATCTTCCGCAATTCGGCAAGGGCTTGTGTCATGTGGTTTTCTACTGTCCGTTTGCTGATATTCAGCCGTTGGGCGATTTCTTCATTGCTCAGGCCATCTTTCCGGCTCATAATAAAGATGTTCCGGCGTTGAGGCGGCATCTTCTCGACAGCAATGTCAATGAGCAGCGATAGCTCCCTGGCGTAGAGTTCTTCTTCTATCAGATCGTCGTAGGTTGATCTTCTTTGCTCTTTTTGCTGGTAGTTTTCTTCGATCAGGCTGTGTTCGTAATAATCATAGATCATGTTGCGGGCCATGCGGAAGAGATAGGCCTTAAAAGAATCTACTTTTGAGATCGTTTCCCGGTTGGTCCAGATTTTATAGAAGATATCTTGGGTCATGTCGCTCGCTTCATCCCGGTTCTTTATGAAACCTGTTAAGAAGTGCTTTAGTCTTGGACTGTATTGGATGTAAAGCATATCGAAGGCTTTATGATCCCCCTTTCCAAGTTCTTCCAGATATTTTGACTCAAGGTTGATATCCATTTTTGTTTTCTATTGTACGCTCTATCCCTTTATAAATATGAAAAACGAAAGATATGGAAAATAATCTGAAGAGGCAATTTTTTTCAGCAAGAAATATCGAATTGAACAACAGGCTTCATCGAATGAAAGACCGGATAAACGATAATTTGAAGCAAGTGCCTGATAACTCGATGCAAGGAAAAAAAATGGTTCGTGCAGAATAATAATCCAAAAGTGTCAAATATTTTGACGCTCGCTTGCAAGGTAACGGGGAAGCGGATAACTTTACCGGAAAAAGATCTTATGCAAGCCGGAACTATCCTGATCGTTGATGATAACAAAAGCGTACTGACCTCTCTCGAATTGCTTCTGGAAGATGAGTTCGAAGGGGTGGAGACTGCCTTGAACCCGAACAGTATCCTTTCGGTCCTGGACAGTCGGCCGGTTGATCTTGTCCTGTTGGATATGAATTTCTCTGCCGGAGTCAATACCGGTAATGAAGGGCTTTTCTGGCTCCGTCGCATACGGGAGATCGCACCGGAACTTCCTGTTATCATGCTGACTGCCTACGGGGATGTCGAGTTGGCAGTTAGGGCGTTGAAGGGTGGGGCTGCCGATTTTGTATTGAAGCCCTGGGACAACGATAACCTGATCGGGAAGATACGTGCCGCCCTGCACGAACGGAAATCCAGTCAGCTGGTGCATCCAGTGGAGAGGCCGAGTGAGCCGGCTATGATTATCGGGCATTCTCCCGTGATGATGAAACTGATCAAAGTGGTGACAAAAGTAGCTAAGACAGACGCCAATGTCCTGATCACCGGAGAGAACGGTACAGGTAAGGAGATGCTAGCACGTGAGATACACCGCCTTTCGCTCCGCAGCGGCCGAGAGATGGTCAACGTGGATATGGGAGCCGTCAGCGAGTCGCTGTTCGAAAGCGAGTTGTTCGGGCATGAACGAGGCGCTTTTACGGATCCGCGCGAGAGCCGTCCGGGGAAGTTCGAGGCGGCACACGGGAGCACACTGTTTCTCGACGAGATCGGAAACCTGCCGTTAGGATTGCAAGCCAAGCTCTTGGCTGCCTTGCAGAATCGCGAGGTCACCCGCCTTGGGAGCAATCGGAAGATTCCGGTCGACATACGCCTGATTGCCGCCACGAACCGCAACCTGCCGGAGATGGTGGCTCAGTCGCTTTTCCGTGAAGACCTGTTCTACCGCATTAATACGATACAGATCGAGATTCCGCCTCTTCGGAACCGGCGGGAAGATATCGCCCTGTTTGTCGATTATTTCCTGAAAAATATACAGACCTTTACGGGCGGCCGGTGCGAATCCTGCATCCGCAGTCGTTGGAGAAGCTCGCGAACTATGACTGGCCCGGCAACATCCGGGAATTGCAGCATACGATCGAGAAGGCGGTGATCCTAGCGGAAAAGAATGTGATTCGTGCCTCCGACCTCTTTATCCGTCCGGGAAAGGCGCTCTCTTTTAGCGAAGTACCCAATTTAGAAGAGGTGGAGCGGCAGGCGATCTTGGCGGCTATCACCCAGAATGAAGGGAACCTGACGGCTGCGGCAGAGCAGTTGGGCGTGAGCCGGCAGACTTTGTATAATAAGATGAAGCGTTTCAACCTCTGATCCCCCGCCGATATGTTCAGTGCCCGTCTATACATACGCATTCTTTTGCAAGTGGTTGCCATCGTACTGGTGGCGGGCTTGGGCGTGGCCGGCATCGTTACGGGGCGGGCAGTCATACTGGGTTTCGTGGCCCTCTTTATCGCAGCGTGGCTGATCAGTCTCCTTGTCTATTATCTCAACGCTTCGAACCGGAGGATACAGCTTTTCCTGGATGCCATCGAGGACGACGAATCGATGCTCTATTTCCCCGAAGACATCGGAAGCCGGGAACAGCGTCGCCTGCATGCCGCCTTCAACCGCATACACATGTTGATGACCGAGAACAGACGGAAGGCGTTCGACCGCGAACTGCATTGCAAGGAATATGAATCGTGGGATAAGCTGATGCATGTCCTGACACACGAAATCATGAACTCCATCGCTCCGGTCGTCTCCCTCTCCGGCACGCTCCTTTCTTATTTCCGGACGAAAGACGCGCCGAAAAGCAGCGGGGAGATCACCGATGCCACCATCCGCAAGACGATACGGGGATTGGATACCATCAAAAGCCAGGGGCAAACCCTGATGCATTTCACCGAATCGTACCGGCAGTTCGCTTACCTGAAGCAGCCGGAGCCTGAGCCATTCCCGCTCACGTATCTGCTGCAAAACCTGCAAACTCTGTACTTGCCGGATATGCAACGGCAGCATATTGATTTCTCCCTCGTGCTGTTCCAGCCGGAGATAACGGTCCATGCAGACGAAAAGCTGCTGTCACAAGTCTTGATCAACCTGCTGAAGAACGCTATGCAGGCACTCGAAGGGCAGGCGGATGGAAAGATCCGTATGGAAGTCGATACGGAGAAGAATCAATTGCTTATCCGGGTGACGGACAACGGTCCTGGCGTCCCTTCCGACCTGATAGAAGATATCTTCGTCCCCTTCTTCACCACCAAGGCTACGGGAAGCGGCATTGGGTTGAGCCTTTCCCGGCAGATCATACGGATGCATGGAGGAGAATTGTCGGTGGCTTCGCTACCTTACCGGGAAACCTGCTTCACGGTTTCTTTACCTGTAAAGCCTTAAGAATTACCGTCTCTTGATTTCTACCCGCGAAGTGAGCGGATAGCGCAAGCCTTTGGAGGACTTATAATAGACTTCGGCCGCACCGATCTTCAGCTTGGCGCGTATCTTGATCGGGATATGGTTCTCGTCGTCGCCGATCCAGATCTCGGCGGCTTCCTTGCTTTGGGTAAAGGCGTCGTCGTAGATGTCGATATAGAAATGGCGGGTTCTGTACTTCAACGTCTCACTTCGTTCAACGATCTGCTGCCCGGTATAGCGGAAACTGATGTTGATGCGTTCGCGTCCGATCGCCACTTGGAAAGGGAAGCTCTCACCGCTTTTCATCTTGTCCCAGTCCAGGGAACGCAGATACATCGTTGCTCCCAGCATGTCGAACATGTGTGGGTCTTCCGTCACGAGCATCGTGTCGATCTTCGTGCGGGTGGGCGTATAACGGTGGGAATGAGCGAGTATCTTCTTCCTGTCGTAGGAGAAACGGATGTCGTCTATCAGATAATAGTCATTCTCGTTTACCCGCTTCTCACTCCGTAGAAGCAGCATGTCGGGGGTAAAATGGCAATCGATCGTATCTCGCATCTTATAGACCTTCTCGATAATGCCGGAGGTACGGAAGATGAGCCGGTAGTGATAGGACGGCTCGCCCTCGTATTCCGCGTCGCGGATGGAAAGGGTGGCGTGGCCTGCACGGGGCATCAGAAGGCCCCATTTGAAGTATAACTCATACTGCACTTCCTCGCCGGGGCTGAACCTGTGGCGGACTGGGATTTCCTGCGCTTTCGCACACACGGCTGATAGCAATAGCAAAAATATCAGCCACAGGCGGACGATGTCAGAACGGCATTCCCATGTTGCCGCCGCTATTATTCCTTGACGATGATTGTTGACTTTCATCTTTGTAGTTTTCTTTTCTTCTTGGTTGCTTCCTTCGGCTTATTCTTCGTTATCTCAAGAGGCTTTTGCTTGGCCAGCGGGGTGGAGTTGACATTCCATGTCTCTTCGACCTGCCAGTTCTGCATGATCTCGTACATTTTGGGAGAATAATAAACTTCTTCGGGCTGTCGCTTTTCGATATAATTACCGGTATCACACTCCGTTGCCGTTTGTGTCGATCACGATACGGGCATAATACTTATCGGGCTTCAAGTCCATGAAGAGTACTCCGCCGTCTTTTACTTTCGCTTTGCGGACAGGGGCGTCTCCACTACTGAGCAATTCGACGAAAGCGGTCGTGTCCACACCGTTGATATTGAGATAGAGATGGCCGTATTCGTCTTCTTTCTTGATTTTGAACTCACCGGTAAAGAAGTCGTTCCACTTCCCGTAAAGGCTGTGGATGGCGGCGGAGTCCACTTCGATGCGGTATTCTTCCCCATACTTCCACGGACGTCTGATAAAATAGTTCAGGCTGTTAGTCGAATCGGGGAAGAAGTCGAAATCTACCGTATTCCAAACGGTATCGATCTTTTGGTCGAGGAAGAACATCTCTTTGTTGATATCAATACCGGTTCGTTGAAGGTTACGGATATCGTATCGAACAAGTCCATCGAACCGGGAGCGTCTACTTGCATGCCTAAGAACACGATCGGATCGGGTTCGTCTTTCTTTTTTTTTTTTCTTTTCTGCCGGACGGCGGCGCAATACCAGTTGGACCGTGTCGGTTTGCGGGTGCAGGATGTTCAGGGAGTCGCTCTTCGGATAGGAGACCTGCACCTGCAGAGTGTCCTGCTTCCAGACGGTCGAATCGGCAAGCCAGTAGTTAACGGCCGCGCCGCCTTCCGTCTGCTGCACAAAATACCAGGTACTGTCTTCCGGGGTGAAATTGATGGGGACAGGCACCGGTACGGTGTCCAGCTTCGTATTGAAACGCAGCGTAAAGTATTTCTCGTCCGGGCGTTCGGGCTTTACCATATACTGGCGTTCGAATTTCTCCTTGAACAGGCGGAGTTCGATGTTGTCCGGGAAGAAACGGGTGTAACCGACCGTCCGGATCGTATCGATCGTCAGGCTGTCTTTCCAGGTCGTATCCTGCCGGGTCGTCAGTTCGAAGGAAGGGACGATGACGGAATCCAAAGAAAGCGATGTCTTCGCCGGGTTGGTCGAATTTATAGTCGCGGTTCACATCGTTTAAGGCAAAAATATGATAGGTTCCAGGAGTGATATTACGAATCGTGAACTGCCCTTTGTCATTCGTACGGGAAGTACGGACGAACGGGAGTTTCACGAATGCGGAATCTTCAAATTGTTGTGCAGGCCGATCGTAATGCCTGGCATCGGTTCTAGATTCTCGGCATTCAGCAAGACTCCCGAAACTTCGAGTGTGTCGATGATGTCTCCGGTAGAGAAAGCGAAAGAGAAGTTTTCGAACACGTTTTTCTCATTATTGTCGGAGATGGAATTGGTGAAGTCGATCGTGTAGGTCGTGTTAGGTTTCAACGTGTCTTTCAATTCGATCACCGCCTTCTTTCCGGCAGAGCGGATAACCGGTAGTTCCATCTGGGGCGGAGTGATAATCACGTTCTCCGAAGGTTTCTCGATCTGGATCAGCTCGTCAAAGAGGATTTCTATCTTTTTACCTGTATAATTAATCTGATTTGGGACCGGTGTACTGCTTACGAATTTGGGAGGTGTTTCATCATAGGGTCCTCCGTTCGGACTACCGATATTGGCACACGAATAAATGACAGTCAACAGCAGCATTCCATACAACAGGCGGAATGAATTTCGTATATATTTAGTATCCATTTATGTCTATTTCAAATACATTCGACAAACACGTGCAAAAATAGGGAAAAATCCGGTGAAAATTAGTAGGGTATCCTGCCATTAATCAATCTTTGCATTTAAACGGACTTTTGTCCGATTGTCGTTTTCAACATCCTGAACCCGATCCTGCAATACAAACATTTCTTCTTTTCGCAATATTCGCGTTTTAATTGGATCAAAGCCTGGCTGTCGCCAGCGTGGCGGACGGTGATACCGGCGTTGTAGAAGGTGGTGACGATAGTGTTCTTTTCCGGAGGAATACTTTCTAAAAGGCGGGTAGCACGTTCGCAATATTCGGGACGTTTGTTATGTAGGCCGTAGGCAAAGAGCATCGGAACGACCGTGTTTATCAGTAGGATGTTCAGGGCGTTTTCGCCTATGGTCTTTTCCTTTCGGGGAGAAGCATACCGGAAATGATAATGTGTCTCCCAATAACCGGATGGAGGAATCCTGAAATACTTTTTGATCTCTCCGGTGCTCCTGGCTTCAAGAATGGCAGAAAACAGAGTGTCGTACCGTACCCAAAGTGCGGCTAACTGTGCCACTTTCAGATACGGAAAGTTGACAGGCCGTGTCCGTAGGTTCTTAAATACGAAATCTTCCATTGGTGACAGGCCGAACTTATGGCGTAAAAAATCGTATTCCCGTTGCAACAAGCGGTAGTAATGATCGTCGTTTTCCTCCTCTAACATTCCTGCCTGTCCGAAAAGCATTGCTTCTATCTGCGAATGGCTGTTCCGCTGTTTTTGAATGCAACGAAGCGGCAAGCTCTTTGCCAGCCTTTCAAAAGCATCATTATTCACACCAAAGCCGAAGTTTCGGGTTAAAGTAATATAAAAACTTCATTCCAGTCTGTCTGATACGCATCCAAAAGGAGGAATATGTCATGTGTTTTCCGTTCCAGCCGCTCGCTTAGCAAGGCTTCCATCCAACAGGCTATATGTAAAGGAGCGATCCCGGTTATGTGATCGAGGCACGGAAGAGCCGCCTCTCGGTAAAGCAGCCAGTCTATACTGCGGAGAATATTTTCCGGAACAGTCAGGAGCATTTGTGGAATCGGGTTTCCGTTCGTTCGAACTGGCTGGAAATCATTAAAGCCTATAATGTGAAGGATTACACAGTCGTATGCCTTATCCGTATCATGATGATGGAGCAGCCAGTCGGAAGATTTATCATGAATTTCGACACTTCCTACCCATAGCGTTCCGTCTATTTTGATCTTCGCATTGAAAAAATCGGGACCTGCATCCGTATTCTGCATTCCGGGATCGATTACCTGGACGGGACGTCCCTCTGTTGTTATCAATGGTGTGGCCGTGTAAAGTTTGTATTTCCAAACATAATGTAATAAACGTTCCATCTTTTTTCAGAGTTAAGATTTATGTCCCAAATCTAAGCATTATTCTTTATATTTGCAGCATGTTATCAGTTGAAAGTTGAAAAATTAAAATTGAAAGTTAAATATATAAGTATGAAGATTGCACTTATCGGTTACGGAAAGATGGGAAAAACTATCGAGCAGATAGCACTTGGAAGAGGACACCAAATCGTGTCTATCGTAGATATCAATAACCCTGAAGAAATACACTCCGACAAATTCAAGAGTGCTGACGTCGCGATCGAGTTTACGACTCCGGCTACAGCATTCAACAATTATATGCAATGTTTTGCAGCAGGCATTCCGGTTGTTTCCGGTACGACAGGATGGCTTGACAAGATTGGGCAAGTCAAAGATATGTGCGAAAAAAGAGGGTAAAACTTTTTTCTATGCCTCCAATTTCAGCATCGGTGTAAATATATTCTTCGCTATCAACAAATATCTGGCAAAGATTATGAATAATTTCTCCGCTTACGATATCAAAATGATGGAAACCCACCATATCCATAAATTGGATGCTCCTAGCGGAACAGCTATCACACTGGCGGAAGGAATCATTGAAAACGTGGACCGTAAAGACCGCTGGACTTTGGAAACGGCTGAGAAAACAACCGATATACCTATCCATGCCATTCGTAAAGGAGAAGTTCCGGGTATCCACGAAATCACATACGAGTCGGATGTCGACACGATCAGCATCAAGCACGATGCGAAGAGTCGTGCCGGATTTGCCTTGGGCGCTGTTATTGCCGCCGAATTTACTGCTGGAAAGAAAGGTTTCCTCGGAATGGATGATATGCTTAAATTTTAATTAATAACAGAAACAAATGAAGAAGTTTTCCAAGAAACAATGGATTAAATTCAGCATAGCAGCCGTTCTCTACCTGCTTTTCACGCTTTGGATGCAGAATGCCTGGTTGTTGTTGGGCCTGATTGTCCTTGTCGATATTTTTCTGACCGGGTATATCCCTTTGGGGAGCCTGGAAACGTACCAAGAATCCGCAGGTACGCAATGTGTTGGAATGGGTGGATGATATCCTGTTTGCATTGGTTGCCGTCTATTTCATCAATATCTTTATTTTCCAGAATTACCAGATTCCCAGTTCCTCGCTGGAGAAGTCCTTGTTAGTGGGTGACTATCTGTTTGTGAGTAAGCTCAGCTATGGACCGCGCGTGCCGAATACGCCGGTCGCTTTCCCACTGGTACAAAACACATTACCCTTCTTCAACTGCAAGTCATATTTGGACTGGCCGGAATGGGACTACAAACGGGTGAAAGGCCTCGGTCATGTGAAACGGAATGATATTGTGGTGTTCAACTTCCCCTGCCGGCGATACGGTTGCACTAAAAGTTCAGAATCCGGATTATTATCATTTGGTAGAACAATACGGACGGGAAGCCATCCTGTTGAATAAAGCGGATTTCGGTGATGTGATCTATCGCCCTGTTGATAAACGTGAGAATTATGTGAAACGTTGTATCGGTATGCCGGGCGACACGATCGAGATTCGTGACAACCAGGTCTACATCGATGGTGTTGCTGCCAAGAATCCGGAAAAGATGCAGCTTAACTACTTCGTCGAGACGGATGGCTCCATGTTGAGTGAGGAGCAGTTCCGTTTACTGGATGTCAGCAAAGCCGACCGTGTATTGATCGATGGAAGCTATAATCCCCAATATATGTCTATGTTGAATATTCAGCCGAATGCCAACGGGCAGTATAACCCGATTTACCATTTCCCGCTGACTCAAAAGACATTGGAAGTAGCTAAAAACTTCCGGTCGTGAAACGTGTGGTTCTCGAACCGGATCCCGTAGGAACCGATTCCTATTATCCGGTTGACTACCAGACCGGATGGAGTCGTGACAATTACGGACCACTATGGATCCCGAAGAAGGGAACCACGATCCCGTTGACGGAACGTAATATAGCCCTTTATAAACGCTGTATCGTCAATTATGAACATAATAAATTGGAAGTAAAGGATAGTAAGGTTTACATCAACGGCAAGCCGGAAACGACCTATACGTTCAAATACGATTATTACTGGATGATGGGTGACAACCGCCACAACAGTGCCGACAGCCGTTCCTGGGGTTTCGTGCCGGAAGACCATATCGTAGGTAAGCCGATCATGATCTGGCTGTCACTGGATAAGGATCGTAGCTTGTTTGACGGCGGTATTCGCTGGAACCGTATGTTCCGTTGGGTACACCCGGATTAAGCAAATTTCTATGGGGAAAAAGATTCATAATAACATAAACGGGGCGGGTGGACGTAAAAGTCGCCTCTACGTGAGTTGGGTGGTAACGATTGTTATCGCCTTTCTCATTGTTATACCTGTCCGCCGTTTCTGTATCGAATCTTACCGGATATCAACGAGTGCGATGGAAGATGCATTGCATCAAGGCGATTATATCTTGGTAAATAAATTGCCGCTTGAAGGAAATCCGGGACGGAACAAGGTCGTGCTGTTTACCAGTCCGCTCCTGAAAGACACGGTGAGTAACCCATTGTTATTGAGCCGTTGTATCGGTATGCCTGGGGATACTATCTTGGTGAGTGGCGACGGGTATGAGGTGAACGGGAAGCTGCTACCTCACTCTCCTCGTGCGCTTAACACCTGTTTCATTACCCAGAAGAGTGCCGCCGATTTCCTGAAAGCGCTGCAAAAGTTGAGCATACCTGTGCGGAACTGGAAGAGCGAGACGTTCGGTTTTTCTTTTTCCCTGACTTCTTTCGAAGAATATCAATTGCGTGAAGAACTGACGGAAGAGATGAATATTCATTTTATCCGGAATCAGTCTGCTCCGTACAAGCTGGTTGTTCCCCGTAAAGGCCGGGCATACCGCCTGGATGAAGCTGCCCTTGTCGCTTGCAAGGAAGCGATATTGGCCGAGGCCGGAGAAAAGGCTGTTTTTCGTGACGGAAAGCTATATTTAGATGGAAGGGAAACTGCGTTTTTCTTCTTCGAACAAGATTATTACTGGATGCTTTCCGACAATGTAAACGAATCGGTCGATTCCCGCCATTTAGGCTTTGTTCCGCGTGACCATATCATCGGAAATGCCTGGTTATGTTGGTTCAGCCGTGACAAACAACGAATCTTTAAACCCGTAAACTGAATGATGCAACCCGTTTATATTTCTACTACCTATTTGGGGCCGGTCCAGCAATATTGCAAACTGTTCCAATATCCGGAAGTACACTTGGAAACAGCTGAAAACTACCTCAAGCAAACCTTCCGGAACCGTTGTACCATTGCCGCCGCCAACGGTCCGTTAGCTTTATCTATCCCCATCGTGAAGCCGGACACGTTGAAGTGTCCGACCAAGGACATCCGTATCTCCGATCATGGGAACTGGCGTCACCTGCATTGGAATGCTTTGGTTTCGGCTTATAATATGAGTCCGTTTTTCGAATATTACGAAGAGGACTTCGCTCCTTTTTACGAGAAAAATATGAGTTCCTATTCGATTACAATGAGGAATTGCGTCAGTTGATCTGTCGCCTGCTTGACCTGCATCCGAATGTTATTTATACGGAAGAATACCAGTCCGAAGTGCCGAACGATTTCCGTGAGATCATCCGGCCGAAACATGAAGGAGAAGATCCGTCCTTCTCCCCGAAACCCTATTATCAGGTTTTTCAGGGCAAGCACGGATTTCTTCCGAATATGAGTATTGTGGATTTACTGTTCAACATGGGACCGGAAGGGCTGTTGGTGTTACGTGATTCCATTGTAGCATCGAAGCAGCCCTGATTGAGAATCCTTCAGTTCTTTTTCATCGTATAGTTTTTCACCCCTAACGAATCGTATGCCTGTAACAAGGCCTCGTCGTTATCGGAAATCATCAAAAGTTTGTCATTTTCTTTCAGCTCCGTGTTGCCTTTCGGGATGAAATAATGTCCGTCTCTTTTCACCATAACGGCAAGGGTGTGGTCGGGCAAGGTGAGTTGCATCAATTTGTTTCCATGAGAAAGGACAGCAGGAGTGATGTCTATTTCACTCATGGCACTCTTAATATCTTCCGGCAATTCGATACCGAACACATCTTTTCGCTCCGGCTTGTCGACAAGTCCGAGCCATTTGGCAGCCTGTGTTACGGTTGTTCCTTGTATCAATAGGGAAAGGATCGTGATGAAAAACACGATATTAAAGATCATGCCTCCATGATCGACTCCGGCAATCCAAGGATAAGTTGCGAAGATTATCGGAACTGCTCCACGAAGTCCCACCCACGAGATATATAGCTTTCCTTTTGTTGTAAAGTTTTTAAATGGAAGCAAACACAGGAAAATCGTTGCTGGACGAGCTATCAGTATCATAAATACTCCCACTAAAAGGCCTACTGGAGCGACTGGCAGCAACTCGTGCGGGTTCACCAACAGACCTAACGTGAGGAACATGACGATCTGCCACAGCCAGGCAAAACCGTCGAAGAAAGTTCCCATACTCTTTTTATGCACAATCTTAGCGTTCCCCACGACCAGGCCGGCAATGTACACGGCCAGATAGCCGTTCCCTTTACATAAAGTAGTCGCCGAGAGTGAAGAAAGCAGTTGTCAACAATAAGATCGGATATAAAGACTCGTTGTCCATATTGATCTTGTTGATCATCAGAACGGCCAGCTTACCTAACAGGAAACCGGCTATCGCACCGACGGATAGCTGGACGAGCAATTGCAGGACAGCTTCCTGCAAGTTCATACCCCCGACCTGTATATAAGCGATAATAAGCAAGGTAAGCATATATGCCATCGGGTCGTTGCTACCGCTCTCCAATTCGAGGGTCGGACGCAGGCGTTGTTTCAAATAAACCCCTTTGCTCCTAAGGATGGAAAAGACGGAAGCAGAGTCTGTAGACGACATCACTGCCGCCATCAGCATAGATTCGGCTACCGTAAGCGTTTCATAACCTGTAGACCACAAAAACACATAATAGATAAAACCTCCCGTTATAAGCGTCGTTAACAATACTCCCACTGTTGCAAGGACAACTCCTTCCGTGGCTATCGGCTTGATCTCGGACATTTTAGTATCCATACCACCGGAAAACAGGATGATACTCAACGCCAACATGCCTATGAACTGTGCTGCACTGGGATTGCTGAACTGAATGCCTAAGCCGTCGCTGCCGAACAGCATTCCGACACCTAAAAAGAGAAGCAAGGCGGGAAGGCCGAAACGGAAACCGGCTTTACCGGCAATAATACTGAAGAAAAAGATAATCGAAGCAACCAACAGGATTGCTTCCGGATTCTCGAAGATTTGTAATTCGTGGAACATAGGCTGATAATAACGGTTTACTCTATACTTTGTCACTTCAAAGTAAAGAAAAAATAACGATATGCACAACAGCTTAACACTTAAAAGACAAGGTTATCTACTGACTAATAAATATATTCACTATATTTGTGCTGATAAAATTAACGCTATGATTAAAACAAATCTATTCCTACTATTGTTCGTTCTCCTCGCGGGAACTTCGTGCAATAGACAGCAACATTTCATTTCGGACGATACGTTCCGCGCCGAAGTGGAGAATGACTTCCGGGCAAAGCAGGCTGCTCTGCCGGCCGGAAACCTTTTTCAGTCTTTAACAAAAGATGACGTCCGACGAAAAAGAGGCGCTTACTTTCTTGTATGCCTATATGCCGATCGGAGATATCACGGATTATGACGGGCAACTGTATCTCGACAATATCCGTAGTTCGTTTCGTGCACGGGTGGAAATGCCTTGGGGAGACAGCATACCGGAAGACATCTTCCGCCATTTCGTACTTCCCGTGCGGGTCAACAACGAGAATCTGGACGAGAGCCGCATGGTCTTTTATGAAGAATTGAAAGACCGGGTGAAGGGCTTGTCCTTGTATGACGCCGTGCTGGAAGTGAACCATTGGTGCCACGAGAAAGTGATCTATACGCCGTCGGACGCCCGGACGAGTTCGCCTTTGGCATCCGTGAAAACGGCTTACGGGCGTTGTGGCGAAGAGTCGACGTTTACCGTAGCCGCCCTTCGTTCGGTCGGCATACCAGCCCGTCAGGTCTATACGCCGCGTTGGGCGCATACCGACGACAACCATGCTTGGGTGGAAGCTTGGGTAAACGGTAAATGGTATTTCCTCGGAGCCTGTGAACCGGAACCGGTACTTAACTTGGGGTGGTTCAACGGACCGGCTTACCGTGGTATGCTGATGCACACGAAAGTATTCGGCAAATACAACGGACCGGAAGAAGTCATGGACGTAACCGACGGTTACACCGAGATCAACGTGATCGACAATTATGCCCCGACGGCCAAAGCAACGATCACCATTGTGGATGAAAACGGCCAGCCGGCTGCCGGAGCCGATGTCGAGTTCAAAATATATAACTATGCCGAGTTCTATTCCGTAGCCAATAAGAAGGCGGATGCTGAAGGGAAGGCATTCCTTTCCGCCGGTAAAGGTGATATGCTGGTATGGGCGACTAAGGACGGCAAGTTCGGATATAGCAAGGTGTCGTTCGGAAAAGACAATAACGTGACAATCACTCTCGACAAGAAACCGGGTGACATCGAAACCGTCACGCTTGATGTCATTCCTCCGGTAGACGGTTCCATTGCCGCCTGCGTGACGGACGAACAGAAAGAGGCCAACGCCAAGCGTTTGCACGAAGAGGATGTGATCCGTAATAAATATGTGGGCACTTTTTATACGGAAGAGAAAGCGGAAGCACTTGCCAAAGAATTAGGTATCGACCCGCTGAAAACAGCCGATTTCATGATCGGCAGCCGGGGAAACTGGCGTGAGATCGAGAAGTTCCTTCGCGATGCGCCTGCCGACAAACGTCCGATGGCGATGGATTTGCTGAATGTTATCTCTGCCAAGGACTTGCGTGATACGCCGGCCTCCGTGTTAGCAGACCATCTGAACAATGCCCAGGCTGTGCAAAGTTCCCTGTTTACCGAATATATCCTCAATCCGCGTGTGGCAAACGAGTTCCTGACGCCGTACAGGAAGTTTTTCGCCGCCAACGTCGATTCGGCATTAGTGAAGAAGGCTAAAGCTGATCCGCAATTAATTGTAGACTGGGTGAAGGAAAATATCAGTATCAATGACAGCCTGAATCCGCAACGCATTCCGATTATGCCGATGGGCGTATGGAAATCGCGCGTGGCCGATAAAGGTTCCCGCGATATATTTTTCGTCGCTGTATGTCGTAGCATCGGTATTCCGGCACGTATCGAACCAGTGGCGGGAAAAGTGCAATATGCGAAAGGTCTGAACTGGGTGGATGTAGACTTCGAAGCTGCCGAGCAGACGGTTGCCAAGCAAAGGTAAGGTCGTCGCTTCTTACCAGCCGATCAAAGCATTGCAGGACCCGAAATATTACAGTCATTTCACGATTGCGAAAGTGTTGCCGACCGGCAAGTTGCAGACACTTAACTTCGAATCGGGCGATGTGGATATGGGGGCGGTGATACTTGGAGTGCTCTGTTGAAAAAGCCGCTTTCTATGGATGAGGGCCATTATATGCTGGTAACCGGAACACGTATGGCAAACGGTAGCGTACTGGCCGAAATGTCTTTCTTCAACGTAGAACCAGGCAAGACAAGTGATATCAAACTGGAGATGCGTGAGAGCCAGGACGATGTACAAGTCATCGGCAACTTCAACTCCGAAAACAAATTCAAACGGGCTGATAACGGCGAGGAAACGAGTCTGTTGGCTACCACCGGCCGCGGCTATTATGTTGTCGCTGTCCTCGGAGCGCGCCAGGAACCGACCAACCATGCCATGCGTGACATCGCTGCCGTAAAGAAGGACCTTGAAGAATGGGGCCGCGGCATGGTTTTGTTGTTCCCCGATGAAAAAGGCTTCCAGAACTTCGATCCGAAGGAGTTCGGAGAGTTGCCAACTACCATCACATATGGCATAGATATCGACAAAACAATTCAGAAGGAGATCGCCGCAGCTATGAAGTTGCAGAACGCCAACACACTGCCAATCTTCATCATTGCCGACACTTTCAACCGTGTAGTGTTCGTTTCACAAGGCTACACAATCGGCTTGGGAGATCAGTTGATGAAGGTGATACATAAGTTGTAATCCCTCTTCGACGAAACATAAAAAAGAGGCGTAGATTAGCAGATGTCATTCAAGTCATCACTAATATACGCCTCTTTTTTATGTTTTGGATATTGTAGAGGTAATTACCGGCGACGGCGTACGCTGCGGACCGGAGCGCTTTTCTGGGCTTTTGGAGCTTTGATTTTGACCTCTTTTTGTTTGCTCTCTTTTGCGGCTTCCGTCTTTCTGCCACGGGCGGAAACGGTTGCGTTTTTAGATTTTTTGCCTTTTGTATCAGCTGCCAACTGAGCTGTGTCCGGTTGCAGATAGAGAGATTTTTCGAAAGTAATCAGCTGGTTCTCGATACGTTCCTGCTCGCGTTTCATCGAATCGGGTGTTGGGCAGTAGGCTTGCAGAGGTTGGTTCATCAGATTCTGCGTCTTGAAGATATCGCCCTGGAACATCCGGCGACGGAAATAGTCGTCGAGCGTGAAAGTCATGGCGTTGTTGATGTTGGACGTCATGATATAGGCGGTATTGATATAGGGACGCAAATTTTCATAAGGAATCCAGAACATCGGCATGGTGTTCTGTCCCATATCGTCCACGATTGTCAGAATCGGACAGATCGCCAATGTCTTGACATCGAATACGGAGTTGTTCTGGTCGAAATACCACGCTTCCTTTATGTAATAGGAGCGGACATCGCCGGAAGGAATATCGCTTTCGTTCACGACGAAACCGGCAGGTTCGTTGTCTTTGCCTGGCGTCTCTTCGTAGAAGATACGGCAACGGTCCAGCATGACTTTCAAGTCGAGCTTGCGGTTGTCGCTGAAATCCTCGTAACCGTCCAGGTATTCATAGGCGGACAACTTGCCTTCGCATACCAGCTGGAAGATGATCGAGAACAAGTTCATCTGCCCGTTCATCGGTTGGGTGGGATAGTATAGAGGAGCATTCTGTTCTTTCGTAAGGTCGATCTGGCGGTAGATGACACGCATCCAGCGAGCGTTGCCGATATGCTGCGTCATTCGCTCGTTCATATCCTGTGCTCGGACGGTCAGTTCGGGCATGCCGTTCTCTTTCTTCTCTTCTTCACGGGCGCCACGGCTTGCTTCGGGACCGCGACGCCTCTGCTGCTGTTGCTGTGTATTGCCGGCCTCTTCCTGTGCCTGTATGGGGAGGGAGGCGAACAGGGCGATGGCGAGGGTTGCTATGTAATATAAACGTTTCATATATCTTTATACATTACGGGACGAGCAGACCTCGTCCCTACGTTATGTTAATTGACGATTACTTCGACGGTCGGAATGATACGTTCCTTATTGTCCGGACCTAATACTTTCACATGGGTGATGTAGAAGCGTTTGCCTCTTGCCAGACGGCGGATATAATCTTTCTGACGCTGCGAGAACTGGTTGCCTTGCGTGACTTCCGGAATAATGTTGCCCATCGAATCGTAGAAAGTCAACTCGAAACTCAACACCTTGAACGGCACGTTCAGCAGGTCGTCGTCGATAGCCGCCTGATGCCGTCGGCTTCCACCAAATTGCGTTTGGAGAACTGACCGCCACGGAACTTGCGCATATTGCCGTTCTGGTCCTTATATTCGATAAAAGGCATCGGGTCGGGCAGGGCACGTACGCGGAAAGTCGTTTTCGCCATTTCGACGTTGCGCCCATCTGCCATTTTAGCATGGACGGAAACGATGGCATCCGTTCCGACCGTTGCGGGACGGGCTTCCCATTGGTCGCCTTTGCGGACCAGTGTCCCGTTCGTCATCGTTGCCGTCACGTTGCCGCTGGGCACACCCGGCACGGCGATACGGATCGGGTTGGCGATTCCGGCATACAACACATTCATCAGCATCGGCGCTACCGTCGCACTCGGTTCCGTCACGAAGTATTCGCTTTCGAACTCGCGGCGCATCACGCTGCCGTCGCTGCCCGGCATTTCGATATATCCTTTGACCGGATAAGTGCCCGGAGTACCGGCTACAGCCGTAAACATGCCGTTTGCATCATAAGGCAATTCCTTGCCGTTCACATAGACGGTCGGACGTTTCGTCGAGTCGACAGCCGATAAGACGATATTGGCCTTGTACTGGCTGCCGCGCATGACGATCTGGCTTTCCGGAATCACCTGTGCCGTGATCTGGTTCACACGATAGTCGCGCATGTCGACGCTGCTCAGCAGGTTGGACAACACTTCACCTTCGGCATAGCGGATATCGCTTTGCAATTTCGTCAGCAAGGTAACAGCCGCCGCCACCGGCATATTCTCGAACAAAGCCTCTTCCCAAGTGCGGGTATTGATACCGGCCTTGTGAGGCGGCGTTGTCGACAGGCTGGCTTCGATGATGCGCGTCTTGGCCGAGTCTTCCACCATCTCGCCCATCAGTGTCCGGTATTTTCGATGCTCTGGCGCAATTTCTTGCCTTCGCCCGAAACGGGAGACAGCATCACGCGGGAAGCCGCTTCGAGGTCGTCCTTATGATCGATATTATTGACATCGGCATCCTTACCATCGGCAATCTGCGCGATACGCACTTTCAGATCCTGCACGTAATTGTACAGGCTGTCGGAAGCCTCCTTCACCTTTGTCCCCTTTTCGTACCATTCACGTACTTTTTCGGGATTTGTCTGATAATAAGCCTTCAGTTCCTCTGTAACGATCTCATTACGGGTCGAGGTATTATCGATAGAAGTACGCAAGCTGCCTTCCACCAGTTCGAAACCGTCGAGTACCTCCGACGACACGTTGAGTGCCATCATGGCGATGAACACCAGATACATCAGGTTGATCATCTTCTGACGGGGCGAATTGGGATTATTTGCTATTCCTGCCATATCCGATTACTTCATTGGGTTGTTTGTATACGGAGCCTGCTGCTGATATCCGTACGGTTGCTGATAGGCCTGCTGGTAATTCTGCTGCTGTGCGGGCTGCGGTTGCTGCTGGTAAACAGGTTGTGCGGGCTGCGCCGGTTGCTGGTATCCCATATTGACCGTCATAGCCTGCAACAGGCGGCTGTATACCTGGTTCAATTCGGCCAACTGTCGCGTCATCTTTTCCGTTTCGTTGCGGAACACGGAACTGTCGACAACGGAGCCGTCATACATTTCGCGAATGCGGCTCAAGCCACTGTTGATATGTTCGATCGATTCGATCTGCGAGCTGATGCTCTTCAACTGTATTTCGTAGATCGTGTTCAAGCCGGAGATGTTGCGGTTCAGCATTTCCATCTGCTGCACGTAACCGCGGGAATTCTGGTTGATGCCATCCGAATCATCCGTAATGCTCTTATACGAATTCAAAAGTGTGTCGGAAACGTCGGTCAGCGAATGCGTCACCTGGCTGAAACGTTCCATATTCTCGGACATACCCGAAAGCTGTTCCAGATATTTCTGCGTCGCTTCCGTCAGTTCCGCCATCTTGGAGATCTGTTCGGCGGCGGCGCTCAGTTTCTTGATACTGTCGGAAAGGTTTTTCGTATCTTCTTCGCTCACATCCAGGCCGAGATTGCCCAGTCCGGTAGCCTGCTTGCCGCCTAAGTTGATATTCAGTCCGCCAGCAACCTCGTCGTCGGTCGTATTCTCAGGCGAATTGACCAGATTGGACATAGGCGTGTTGGCGAAATCCGGACGGTCGAGCGGGTTCTTCGATTTCAAAACCGGGAACACTTCTTCCCAGTGATATTCGTTGAATGGCTTTTCAAAAGCGGAGATAAAGAATACCAATGCTTCTACCGTCATGGCCACAAACAGGATTTGGTTACCATACGGCAAGTGCAACAACTTGAACAAGGCGCCTATAATAACGATGGAGGCTCCCCAGCTATAACAGAAATTCAGTACCCGCTTGCCTTTTTCACTGGCGAGGTACATTTCTACTCTGTTTTTATATCTTCTATATTTTCCCATGATATAATGTATATTCGTTAATTAGAGAGGGCGGGCGAACTCCGCCCCTGCGTTATTTTTTACCTTTTGCTCTCGAAAAACCGATTTGTGTACGGGCGCAACGGAAACCGATGTATGAACGCGTTTCGTTCTGGTATTCGAAAGTGCGCATATCCGAACGGATGAACTGTGCCACGTCTTTCCAGGAACCGCCGCGTACGACCTTCTTCTTCATGGCATACGGGTCTTCCTTCGCGGCATTGTAGCGCAGATCCTGATTCATGTCGCTCATCTGGCTCGGTCCGGATTCGGAATAAGAAGTCGATGTCCATTCCGCCACGTTGCCGGCCATGTCATAGAGGCCGAATTCGTTCGGAGCGAAAGAGCCGACACGCGAAGTGATCAGATGGCCGTCTTCCGTATAGTTGCCTTTGCCCGGTTTGAAGTTGCCCAAGAAGCAACCTTTTCCGCTCACCAGCTCGTCGCCTGCCCACGGATATTTGTTTTCGTTCTTGCCTGTACGGGCCGCATATTCCCATTCGCCTTCGGTCGGCAGGCGGAACGGTTCGAGAGCCTGTCCGCTGGGGAAGTTCAGAGATTCCTTGAACAGGTTGGTGCGCCATACGCAGAATGCTGTCGCCTGTTCCCAGGAAACGCCTACCACAGGATAATCGTCATAGCCCGGATGCGAGAAATACATACGCATATAAGGTTCGTTGTAAGCATTGTTGAAATCGTTCACCCAGCAACTTTCGTCCGGATAGATATTCACGATACGGGTGTGGAGGAAATCCCACGGCCCGCTGAGCCGTCGTGTGATGGTTTCGTTCACGATCTCGCCTTCCTCGGTGATGTAGGCCGTGTCTTTGGATATCATGATCACTTCGTCAGGGTCGACCTGGATATCGGTGTTACGCACGCGGGCTGCCGGGTCCAGGTTGTGTTTGCGAAGGGCTGCTGACGTATAGTCGTACCATTCGTAGCGATAGACCATCTGTTTCGGGTCCAACGTCTTTTCGCCGGTCACCGGATTTACGGTGTAGACACTTTCGATTGCCCGTATCTCGTCTTCATTGGCACGTTTCCAAGGAATCGGGCGGCTCCAGTCCAGATGCGGAGTCACCGGTTCGCCATATTTATCTTCAGTAATCTTAAACAGGTCATTGCCGCCATAAGCCGGGTCGGCCAGACGTTCGCGGATAATGGAATCGCGCACCCAATACACGAACTGACGGTATTTGGCATTCGTCACCTCTGTCTCGTCCATCCAGAAAGCATCGAAAGAGACGCCTTTCGTTTCAGGATTGATCCCCCACAAGGAATCCTTATCTGCGGGTCCCATCTCGAATGAGCCTCTTTTGATCAGAACCATCCCGTAAGGGGCAGGTTCGTTAAACGCCACCGATCGTACCCCTGTCACTTCGCCCCCGCCACCGGAAAGGGTTTTGCCACATGAGGTAAACAGGGCTACTGCCGCAAGTACTAACAATACTTTTTTCATATACTATAATATACGTACACTTTTATGTCTATTCTTTCCTGACTTCGATTTTTTCAACTTCAACTTGTAGCTCACTACCAACTCGTGGCTTCCACTCGTGGCTTTCAAGATGGGTATGGTAGAGATCGGAAAATCATACGCATATCCTACCTGAAAACTCCCGATCTTGGCTCCTAACAACAGGATCAGCGACTCATTCACACGCCAGGAAAAACCTCCGTTAAACATCTTATTATAAAACAGCCGGGCGGTTATGTCCGCCTGGAAGCTCTGCATGTCTGTTTTCAGGAATACAGACGGCTGTAATTCATACAACGGATTTCGAAACTGAATATTGTATCCGGCTATCAAATTATATGTGCTGGCGAGATACATGGAAGAATATTCGTCCAATATGATCTCCGTCTTGTTCAAGTGCGTGACGCCCAAACCGGCATAGAGGTTCTTGCGGTGATAGTAAAGCCCGGCGTTCAAGTCGAAGCCCATTCCGCTCACCTGCGTCTTTGGAATTGCCTGGTCTTCCTGTTGGTGGAACTGGCTGGTCGGATAAAAGACCTTTTCTCCGTCAAACGACTGGTTTACCATTCCGAACTGCATTCCGATACTGAGCGTACCGCCAAACAGTTTTTGTTTATAGGCATACTGCAAATTGACATGTGTATTGACGAAAAGCCCGATTCCTTCGGTAAAGACGACCATCCCGATGCCATGATTGGTTTTCCCGATCTTCAGTGGCATATCCGCATTGATGAAAAAGGAGGTCGGCGCCCCGTCGATCCCGACATATTGCAAACGAGACAACGCCAACATGTTCAAGTCTCCCGTAACACCCGCATACGCCGGATTATAGTAACCCAGCGCCATAAAATACTGGCTTAGCTGCGAGTCGTATTGCGCCCGCGCTCCCGTGAGGCCGGTTACCAAAAGGATAATAAGCAGGAGATATTTGTTCATATATCAAGAAACGGAATAAATCCGAATAAATTGTATAAAAAGCAAACGAGGCGGCGGGACATAGCCCTGCCACCTCGTTATTATTTCATGCCTGTACGTTTTTATCGCACATTAATATTCTTCTTCGTTGAAGAAAAAGTCTTCTTTACTTGGATAGTCGGGCCAGATATCTTCCATGCATTCATAAATCTCACCTTCGTCTTCCATTTCCTGCAAATTTTCAATCACTTCCAGTGGCGCACCAGAACGTTGTGCATAGTCAATCAGTTCATCCTTGGTTGCAGGCCAGGGTGCGTCTTCCAGTTTTGAAGCTAACTCTAATGTCCAATACATAGCTGTCAAGTATTAATAACCACCTTACGGCGGTCAGGTTCTCAAATTTTCCGCAAAAATAAAACAATATTCTTTAGATGCAAGTATAATCCCAGATAATTTCTTTGCCATTATTCCGTATGCATTCCTTACGTGCCAGAACAAACAGATAATCAGACAATCTGTTTATAAAAACCAGGACAGGTTCTTCAACCGGAATTGTCTCTGCCAAACGGTAGATCTGGCGTTCGGCCCGTCGGCAGACTGTCCGGCACACATGTGCCAAAGAGGCCGGGCGGCTTCCTCCCGGCAAAATAAAGTTGCGCATCTTGGGCAGTTCGTTATCCAGGCGGTCTATTTCCCGCTCGATACGGGTGATCGTTTCCGGCATCACCTTACTTTCTACTTTCAGTTCCGTGTTTTCCTGATCGGTTGCCAGATAGGAACCGATCGTAAACAACTTGTGCTGGATAAACAGCAGGAAGTCCTGATCCGCTTTCTCTTCAAGCGAAGTGATCAACAACCCGATAAACGAGTTCAGTTCGTCGACCGTACCATAGCTTTCGATACGTTGGTGCCCTTTCGATACCCGTTCGCCGCCAACTAAGGAAGTGGTTCCCTTGTCGCCGGTCCCTGTGTATATAATGCTCTTTTTCATATGACAATAACTTATCGTTTTATTATATAATCGCACATCCTTGCCAGATGTTGCAAAAAGGAGTACAATATTCGTCAGATTCCGGGATTTGTGCAAGGATTCGGATTATTTATTTTGATGGGAAAGAAAAATTGCAGGCATCTTTACCAATGTCTCGTCTTGATCCAGCTTGATTATAGTTCCTCCCCCTCGTCCTTGTACCCAAAGCGACATATTTAAGTGATAAATGAGGAGATTGCGGAAAACTTTTGTGTGCTAATATATAGATATTTACGTTTTGTCCTATATCCTTTTTTATTTTCGGCCTAAGTCAAATACCTTTTTGCCTATGGTCGAAAACCTTTTTCACTAAGGTCGAAAAGGTATTCGACTTAGGTCAAAAACTCTATGACCTTATAGTTTAAAGCTAGAAGTATGGCCTCTATCACTCTATAATACTTTTATTCAAGTTAGCGTATGGTCTGTATATTTTTATTTGCATATTTGTTATTGTTTCCTATTATTATCACGGTCACAGATCAAATCGAGCATTGCAGTCGATGAGGTTAGACGGATGTATAAGTCAAAAATCAATTTGTTTGTATCTTTGGATAAAGAGTCAGAAATAGACGATATAATCCCTCTTGTGTAACTTCTTGTTGAAAAACACGATTCCCATTGAATACAGGTCGATCGTCACCGTTACTTCGGGATGACAGCATACTTCCCGCCAGAATTCGCGCATTTTGCGGCTGGTTTTGATGCCTTCGAAAACAAAGACCGTATCGCCGTGCACATGTTTCAAGCATTCCTCAAACAGCCAGATATTGTTTTGCTGCTCATACAGGGTGTTGAAAAAGACAAAATCGAGTTGCTCCATGTCTTTCAAGGCTTTCGGTAGTAAATCTTTGTAGCTTCCGACACGCAGGTCGACCGGGTTACGGGCGGCTTTGCCGAAAGCGATACGGGCGATGGAGGCAAACTCCGGTACGTTTTCCAGAGCGATACATTTCAGATCGGATGCATATGAAGTCAGATACAAAGTGGACAGGCCCATGGAAGGGCCGAACTGAAGGATGTGTTTTGATTTGAAATAGTTGGCAAGACGGAAAAGTAAGGCGCCGTGCTTGGGCCGTATCGCTTCGCGTTCGACAATCCGGCCGATCGTGCGGCGGCGCATCTTCCCCTTTTGCTGGCGGTCGGGATAAGTGATCTCGTCATCTTGGAAAAGCAGCTGCTTGCGGATCAGTTCGATGTCGTAGAAGCTATAGTATTGGCAACGCTCCTCAATCACTTTCGTGATCAGGTTGAAGACAAAGGGGGAATGAACCCCGAAGCCTTTGCGGTAACGGATGCCTCTGTATAAAAGTATGCCTTTTCTTAGTGTATTAGCTTTGGGGATAATGCGCATGATTTATGATTTTAGATTTATGATTTTAGATTTATGATTTGTGAACCTCGATCATAAATCTAAAATCATAAATCGTTAACTCTGCAAAGTTAATCATTTTCATGGAACATATCCATGATCTTTCCGCTAAGCTGCAAAAGGGAGATTTCGCATATCTTGGTGGAGTATTCGGCGATGGACTGGCGCTCTTCCGCTTCGAGCAGGCTGTTCTGGGCTTCACGCAATTCGATACCGGACAGGTCGCCCAGTTTATAGCGGTCGATCGCAATCCGGTAGTTTTCCTGTGCCGCGACCAAGTTCTCTTTTTCCAGGCTCCACAAGTCCAGGTTGTTGCGATAAGCCATCCAGAAGTTGCTCATATCGGCACGCAATCCCAGTTCGAGTTCTTGTGTGCGCAATTCTTGGTTCTGAATCTGTATCCGGGCATTCCGTTGTTCGCGTTTCCGGTTGAAACCGTCGAATACGTTGATGCCGACCGTCACCCCGTAGTTGAGGCCGAGGCGGCGCTGGAGGTCGGTCGTTCCTACCTCGTACCAGTTCGCCGTGTAGCCGTATCCGGCATTCAATTTGACATACGGATAGTTACGGCTCTTGATCTTTTTGTAGTCCAATTCGGAAATCACCTGGTTCTTCTTGGCGATCAGCAGAGATGAATTGGAGGTAAGCGTGCTTTTCCATAGTTCCACTTCATCTAAAAACGGGTTGGGGGTAATCAGGGAGTCCTTGATCAGTACTTGTTCCTCCACATCCTCCAATGCCATCAGCCGGTTCAGGCGGATACGTGAAGTATGCACTTGTTCCAACTGGTTCAGGACGTTGGAGCTGTCGGCATTGAAGTCGACTTGCGCTTGTTGGAGGTCCAGGCGGGACATCGAGCCGATATAATACCGCTCTTCCACGATACGCAGACGTTCGCGGGACAGTTCGAGCGTAGAACGGAGGTTGCGGAGGCGGATCTTCTGGCGGATCAGGTTGTAGTATTCGCTCGAAAGGTCGGCAACGAAATCCTCGATTGTCATTCGGGTGTTCAATTCTCCCAAGTTCTGTAACTCTTTCAGTTTTTCGTAAGTGGCCTGTATGCCTAATCCGTCGAAGACGGTCCAGTTCACATTCAGGCCGATGTCTGCCGTCTCGTTGTGGATGCCGTTCGTTTTTTCTGTCGTTCCGTCGGACAACTTGTTATTGTTATTGTTAAGCGTGCCGCTAAAACCACTGCTCAGGTCGACGGTCGGCAGGTAGCCGGCATTGCCGGGAGTGGCGTTGTTGTCGCTGTGCTGTTCGTTACGGATGATGCGGATGGAATAATTGCGTTCCAATCCGGTCTGGATGCAGTCGTCCAGGCTGAACACCCGTTGCGCCTCGGCCGGGACGACCGTAAATGCTATACATATTAATAAAAGAAACCTCTTCATCCTCAATTGCCTTATTTCTTAATTTTTAATTCTTGATTATTAATTTTCGATTGTCTGTCCGTGGAAATAAAGCTGTACATCGCCGGGACGATAAACAGGGTAAGGAATGTCGAAACGATCATACCGCCCACTACGGCGATACCCATCGCGATACGTCCTTGTGCCCCTTCGCCCGAAGCATATACGAGCGGAACCAATCCTAAGATCGTCGAAATACTGGTCATCAGGATCGGCCGCAGACGTTGTGTGGAAGCCGAGCGGATCGCTTCCGCCATGCTCAGTCCCGCTTCCTGGCGCTGGTTGGCAAACTCTACGATCAAAATACCGTTTTTCGCCACCAGACCGATCAGCATGATGATACCGATCTGACTGAATATATTCATGGTTATATCTGAATAGCTCATAAAGATCAACGCCCCTGCAATAGCCAGCGGAACCGTGAACATCACGACCAACGGGTCTTTGAAACTCTCGAACTGCGCGGCCAGGACCAGATAGATCATGAACAGTGCGAGGATCATGGCAAACATCAGGCTGGACGAACTTTCGCGGAACTCTTTCGATTCGCCCGACAGGGCCGTGCGGAAACTGTTGTCCAGCGTCTCCGAGGCGATACGGTCCATTTCGTCCAGGCCGTCACCGATCGTATAACCTTTGTTGAGTCCGCTGGAAACCGTTGCCGACACAAAGCGGTTGTAACGGTACAGCTGAGGAGGGCAACGTCTTCTTTCAACGTGACGAGGTTGTCCAGTTGGATCATCTCTCCTGCATCGCTGCGGACATAAATGGATTTCAGGTCCAACGGCGTGTTGCGCTGCTGGCGGTTGATTTCGCCCAATATCTGATACTGTTTCCCGTTCATGTAAAAAATATCCCATACGCTGGCCGCTCAATGCATATTGTAGTGTCTGGGCAATCGTGCGGGTGCTGACGCCCAATGAAGAAGCTTTGTCGCGGTTGATCTCGATACGGGCTTCGGGTTTCGTAAACTTCAGGTTCACGTCTGCCATCTGGAACACCGGGCTTTCGCTTACCTTCTGCATAAAGGCGGGCAAATACTCCTGTAGCTTCTCCAGGCTGGTCGCTTGTAAAACATATTGAACGGGCATACCTGCGCGACGTCCTCCGAAAGTGGATTGCTGCTGGACGAAAGCACGTGCTTCTGTCTTGCCCCGTACATTCTTTGACAGCACATCGGCAATCTCCATCTGCGAACGTTCACGATCTTTGATGTCGGGAAGTAAAACGGTGATGTATCCGTTGCTGTTATTCGCACGAACCGTTAGGGCTTGCCGCTCGGGAGCCAATGTGTCGGCCATGGCGGCCACTTGGTCTGTAAAGTCGCGGATGAACTCGAAGGTAGCTCCTTCCTGTGCACGTATATTGATCGAAATGGATGAACGGTCTTCCAATGGAGAAAGTTCGAGCGGATGGTTCGCCAGAAATAGCCGATGGAGCCGAAAAGGATCACGACAATCGGTATGGACCACCACTTGTGGTTCAGGAACGCGTTCAGCGACTTTGCATAGATATTGTTCATGCCTTCGAAGAACGGTTCCGTCTTTGTGTACAACCAGCCTTTGTTTTCGCGTTTTCTCAGCAGCTTGGTCGCCAACATCGGCGTAAAGGTCAAAGCCACAAAGGAAGATATCGTTACGGAGCCGGCGATCACGATACTGAACTCCTTGAACAAGCGTCCCGTCATACCTTCCATAAAGACAATCGGGAGGAACACGGACACGAGTGTTACCGTCGTAGACACGACGGCGAAGAATATCTCTTTCGCCCCGTCTATACCGGCCTCTTTCGGTTCCATTCCCTGCTCGATGCGGACGTAGATGTTCTCCGCCATCACGATCGCGTCGTCCACCACCAGTCCGACCGAGAGCACTACCGCCAACATTGTCAGCACATTGATGGAGAAGCCGGAGACATACATCACAAAGAATGCCCCGACCAATGATACGGGGATAACGACCACCGGGACAAGCGTCACGCGCCAGTCGCGCAGGAACAGGAAGATGATCAGCACCACGAGCAGGAATGCCACATAGATGGTTTCTTCGACCTCCGCGATGGAGGCCCGGATAAAGCGTGTATTGTCGTACACCATTTCGACCGTTACGTCTTCCGGCAGGTCTTTTTTCAATTGCTCGATACGTTTGTATGCCTCATCGGCAATTTCGATCTGGTTGGCGCCCGGCTGCGGGATGATGACGTCGATAACCATCGGTTCGCCGTTCTTGCAGCATCACGCTTCGCAAGTCTTCCGGGCTCACCTCGGCTCGCCCTACGTCTTGGAAGCGGATGATATTGTCGCCGTCACGCTTGATGATCAAATCATTGAATTCCGTTGCCGTGTGCATCAGTCCTAACGTACGGATAGACAAGTCGATCGTGTTTCCTTCAATGCTTCCGGAAGGAAGCTCGACGTTTTCGGCGTCCACTGCGTTCTTCACATCCAACGGAGTAATTCCGTAGCCGGCCATTTTGATCGGGTCCAGCCACAGGCGCATGGAGTAGCGTTTCTGTCCCCAGATGTCCACGCCACTCACGTTCGGAATGGTCTGAAGCCGTTCCTTCACCGTCAGTTCGGCAATTTCACTCAGTTCCATCAACGAGCGTTTGCTGCTTCGGATACCGATCTGCATGATCGGGGTAGCATCGGCATCCGCTTTCGATACCGTCGGAGGGTCGCAGTCGCGCGGCAGGTAACGCTGGGCACGCGAAACTTTGTCGCGCACGTCGTTGGCCGCCGTTTCCAGGTCGACAGACAGTTCAAACTCTACCGTGATACGGCAACTTCCCTGACTGCTGACGCTGCTCAGCGAACGAATGCCGGGAATACCGTTGATATTCTGTTCGAGCGGCTCCGTAATCTGGTTCATGATTACTTCGGCATTGGCTCCCGGATAGGTTACGTTGACCGAAATGATCGGGTTGTCCACACTCGGAAACTCACGGACCCCTAAGAACTTATAACCGATCATCCCGAACAACAGAAGGATGATCGTCATCACGGTCGAGAGTACCGGTCTCTTTATGCTTATTTCGGAAATATTCGCCATGTTGCTTCGTTACTTCAGGTTATCAATCGACACTTTCATTCCCGTCCGAAGCTGCATCACGCCGGAAGTAATCACCGTATCACCTACGCTCAGCCCTTTCAATACCTGGACCTGGCTTTCCGTGCGGAGTCCTAAGATAATTTCGGCAGGTTCGGCCACGCCATTCTTATACAGGTAGACGATGTTCTTTCCCATTTCCGGGATCAGTGCCTCGCTGGGGATCGCCAATGCGTCTTTTATGTCACGGCGGGTAATTTCGACAGATGTATAGCGTCCCGGCACGATCGACTCGTCCCGGTTCGGATAGGTTGCACGCACTTTCAGCGAGCGGGTTGCCTCGTCGATCTTGCTTTCTACTGCATAAACGGTCGCTTTGTAGTCTTGCATCATGCCGACGGACGTGTTCATCCTGAACACGATCGGCGTACCGTCCTTGATGTCGGCAGAGTAGCGTTCAGGAACGGAGAACTCGATTTTCAAGGGAGATATTTTTGTCAGCTTGGTGATAACTGTCGAGGGGAGGCATAGGCTCCTTCGCTGACATTACGAAGGCCGATAATCCCTGTCGAACGGCGCCCGGAGCTCGGTCTGGGCAATATTGGCTTTTACCAGTTCGATGTCCGCCATCAGCTTTTCATATTCGGTAGCCACTTGTTCATAAGCCTCCTGACTGACCGCGTCCTTTTCCAAAAGCGTATGCTGGCGGTACACGCGATCCTTGGCTAAAGGCACTTGCGCTTCCAACTTCTTCAGTTCCGCCTGTAACGGTTTGTCATTGATCTTGGCAAGCAGGTCACCGGCTTTCACATGCGTACCTTCCGTAAAATAGATGGCCACGATCTTGCCCGACGATTCGAACGAGAGGTCTACCTCCTCATCCGGGATCGTACTGCCGGTTACAATGGTCTTGTCGGTAAGGGACTGATATTTCAGCACTTCCGCGTTAATGTTCAAAACTTGTTTCCGAACTTGGCTTCCGGCTGGCGGAACCACTTCGGCTGCATCTTTGGATGCCTTCATACGGCTTTTTAATCTGCGGGTAAGCGATCATTCCGGCAATCATCAAAACAATTGCGGCCGTCACGCTCCACTTCACTCTCTTCGTCATATTTTTCTGGTATTCTACTTAAAAACACTTATCGACACGTAAATATACACAAGTACACGAAATTATAGACGAATTAGGTGCAAAAAGGTTTAACAAGAAACAAACTTTTGTTTTAGTCCGGCAGAAAAAAACAGCAAGGACCTTCACAGGCACTTGCTGCCAAACACAAATTATGTTGAAAATCGTTTCGTTATTCCTATTTGTGTTACCTTAATTGATTTCACTGTGATTCTCTGTCGCTTCGTTGATAAGCGGTTTATAAGAATGTTTGCTAAATCGGACCGATTTTTTGCCTTTTGCTTCAGCACATCTCCCAATTGTAATTGGTGAAATCGTCACTTTGCCTTTGATAAGGCGAGGCAGATTATAAGCCTTTAGGTTGCGTTGGTTGTAAGTAGGATCTCTCTGTGGAAGTAGGAAAGGTTTGCTTAAGTTTCCTACAGAATCAATATGAGCGATATAGAGTCGGTTATAAATGCCATCCTCCCGTCGGCTGCTGAAGATAACCCAACGGCTGTTAGAGGACCATGTTGTACAGCTTTCTGCTTCCGGGCTATTCCACTCAGTCGCAGCTATCAATTTCTTAGTTTTTGTGTTATATAGATAGAGATCTGATTCGGGGATCCAGCTGGAGAAGCACCCATGAGGGGCGGCAGAACAGGCAATAAACTGTCCATCAGGTGAAATGCTGGGGAGGGTTACGCTTTTTACCTGCATTTGTTAAGTCAATGAGAGTGTCTACCTGCTTGCTGAATTGATTATTTTGGGGATCAAAACCAATACTACAGATACGATATTTTATATTAGAGAATTGTTGAGGCAAACTATCTATCCGGTCACACGTACAAAAATAGAGCTGTTTCCCATCTGGTGAAAAGAATGGAAAATTTTCTAGTTTGTTTGCATTGGCTAAAAGGGGACTGGTATAGACTTCGTTTTTGGAAATATCATACAAAACTATATCGGATTGCGTATCGTATACTTCGATGATTTTAGGGTGTGCATCGTAGAAAGACATTTGGGTTAGGTTTGTAGAGAATGCAATCTGTTTGCCAGAAGGATGCCAATCCGGATAAACGAAATTGGAAATCGTATGAGGAGTCTTTGTGTTGAGTTTTTGACATGCTCCTCCTTGTATCAGAATCGTTCCCTGCATTTATTTTGCGCATGTGCATGACCATTTCATTCGGGTTTCCTTGGTTAAAGGTATGACAATTGATGCAGTTCTGCCCGCTTTTTTTGTTTGATATGATTTCCGTTTCCTTGAAAGAAGATAGTTCACGTTGACAAATGGCCATACTGTTCCAATTCGCATAGGTCGGTTCTATTAAACGATAGGCTAAGTGACTATCAATGGAATCAGTGGATACATCCCACGTGAAGGGAGAATATTGATACCATTCTCCTTTTTTTCGACTGGATACGGTGATACTTAAGCTCCCTCCTTGATTTTGATGAAGTAATTGTCGCCAGCGTTTAATCGGAATCTCTACTGCGTCATGCGCCGTAATCGTGATCGGATTTCCTTTCCCTTGAATCTGGATCATCCATTCATCACCCTCATCTTGTATCTTAAAATTCAAAGGAGCAATATTGACGGGCAAAAGAGCACCTTGATACTCCGGATAAATTGTTGGGAGTATGTTAAGATTTTCTTTAATGATTGGTTGTTGATGATTTTTGCATCCATAGAGGCCACATAAGGCGATTAGAAGTATGTAAAAAATGTTAAGTCTCATATTTGTTTTTTATTATATTGTACGTAATACCAATAGGTGTCTTTATAGGGGCATAGTAATTCCTGGATTTCTTCCGGAGATTTTCCCGACTGGTTGATTTGTAAATATCGGTAGAAACGCTCTATTACAGTTTGTTCAATTTGCCATTTTGAAATCAATGAGTTATCTTTCAGTAGATAAGCATACATTAGCAAAAACTCTTGATAATGCTTGCTACTATGTATTGTGAGATGAGTCCGGGCGGCTAATTGGATAAATGCGTTATATTGATTGTTGAGCATATATTTTGCTAGCAGGAAATCGATGACTTTTTGATTGTTGGCTCCTGCTTGTGTCTCAAATTGTTCCACGTTGAAAAGCATCTCTTTGGCAAGAAAAAGCTTATTGGTTTTGGGTGAAAGTTGACTTTTTTTTGTCGAGGAGTCTGTGTTCATCTTTTGCCTAAATTTGTAAGCCCAGTCTTTGTAGAATAAGGTAGACTCCAGTAAGGCCACATATTTGAGGCTGGCAGCCCGTTTTCCCCTTCTGTATTCGATCTCCGCCAATCGTGTCAGATAGAGCGGGGAACGTCCGGATGGAGTTTGCGTGTTCGCCATGAACATATAGGCTCTGGCAGCATAGAGCATATCTAGCTGAAAATAAGTCTCAGCAGTCAGATAATTTAATAGATGGTTGGAAGACCAAAATTCGTTGACATGAGCTACTTGGAAATACGAGAATAGCTCTTTTGAAAGACGTTGCTGATGAAGCAGGGCAATGTTGGTATAGGAGGACATCAGAACATTTTGGACAGGCTTTTTTTGCATGAAGGTAATCGCTTCGTCCCATTTTTCGTGGGTGATTAGATAATGTAGTTGATAAAGTCGTTCATCCTCATTTTTGAGTTGGCTTAAGATGATCCCGATAGCGAAGAAAGCCATGAGCAGATTTAAAGCGAATCGTTTTTTGTCTGTTAATCGCTGTAAAAGATGATATGTCCCGTAAGCTAATAAGGGAGATATTAAAAATGAAGTGATAACGATACCAAGTGGATGAAGTAAGTCTTGTGTAATAAAACAAGCTATACCTATCCAAGCTTGTGTTTCATTGATGTCGAATTTATAATAAGTTAAGATAGGCAGTAGGATTGTAACGAGTGTATATAGAATCCAAGCAAAAGTGAGTGTTTTTCTTCGAAAAAACTTCATCGAGGAAGATGAGAATAAGATATAAATAACAGCCTATTCCAGTAAAGAAATAGCAAATCGGTAAGTTGATTAGGATCAGAAGTCTTTTGCGTTTGCCTTCCTTTTCATGAAGAGTTATTCTTGCAAGTAAAAGGGTAATCAGAAGTCCAAAAATGAGTCCCAATGATGCGTTAGGGTTTAAATAGAAGAAAACCAGTGAAGTGATAGGAATCAGTTCCCATGAGACATTTCCTCCAATTTTCCAATGGCAGATCAGGTTGCGATATAATATACCGGTTAGTCCGACTCCGGCTCCTAAAATCCATCCCCAAAATGATTTAAATGATAAAACTGTGTGAAAAACTCCCCTATATAGGCAGATAATCCTCCTGGATTATAAACTATTTCGTTGAAATAGTCTTTGTTCCATTCAAACAATCGTAACTGCTCGGCAAAGAGCAGATGATGATTATAGAAAAAGGCATAAAGGATTACTGTAAATAGGACGAATGGTAGTAGCCCGTAGGAAAATGTATGAAGTTGTTTCATATTTACCATGGATGAATAAAATCTTCTTTAGAATAAGTCTTAACTCGTTCGTTCATTGTACTATCTTGTTCCTCTTCTGTCCGGTTGAACAGGCGGTATAACCACGCAATTGGCGTGAGGATCAAAAAATAAGTAATTCCCAACAGGATTGGTGAGGTGATCTTGTTTAACAGGTTTCCGAAACGAATCCAAACCGTACGTATTTTCTTGTATATGTGAATCCAATTCATAGGACATTCAAAATAGAGTGTAAATAAAGGGGGCAATCACTGTATTGCTTGTAGAGATTAGCAACAAGCCAATCAATAGCAAGAATATTAATACAGGTAGCAACCACCATTTTTTTCGTTCTTTTATAAAAAGTAGTAAGTCTTTCAATGTGTCCATATTTTATGATTTTTGTATGTTATTTTTATTGATTATATAATTCCCTAAAACCAAGAGATCTAAGTTGGTTGTCATAAAACAGCGGTATGCATCTTGCGGGGGTGCAGACAATAGGTTCGCCACGTACGTTAAAACTTGTATTGATAAGCAAAGGGTAGCCTGTTAATTGTTCGAATGCCCGTAAAAGCTTCGTTAATTTGGGATTACTTTGTTCATCAACAGTTTGTACGCGTGCGGAAAAATCCACATGGGTAACTGCCGGAATATCTGATTTTGGTAACGCCAATCGTTCTGCGGCATCTAAATCTTGATAATGCTTTGGCAATGGTATCCGATGTTTCAGAGAAATGTTGGTTGTTATCAGCATATAATTGGATTCGGTCAGCTTTTCAAAATAATCGCTGACTTTTTCTTTTAATATAACTGGAGCAAATGGTCGGAAGCTTTCTCTGAACTTGATTTTCAAATTTAATCTTTTTGCATCTCTTTATCACGGGGATCTGCCAAGATACTTCGGTTTCCTAATGCACGTGGGCCAAACTCCATACGCCCTTGAAACCAACCTATACATAAACCGGAAGCTATGTGTTTAGCCACTTCTTCATATAAAAATGCTTCATCCAAATAGTGATAAGAAATGTTATTCGAGTCCAAAAAATCTTGAATCTCATGCTCTGTATATTGAGGACCGGTTTGGGCGAAGTGCATCTTGTCTCCATTCATCCCGGCTTTTCGTGAATGTCCTTGGTAAATATAATAAGTGGCCCAAGCCGCTCCTAATGCTCCTCCTGCATCTCCTGCGGCAGGTTGGATGAAGACATGCTCAAATAATTGTGAACGAATGATTTTACCATTTGCTACGCAATTTAGAGCGACTCCTCCGGCTAGACATAGGTTGGAACAGCCAGTGAGCTTTTGGGCTGTTTGAACAATTCTCAATAGTATCTCTTCCAATACAATTTGAGCTGCAAGTGCTAGACTTGCGTGTTCTGGGCGTATTTCGCTTTCTGCCTTTCGAGGTTTCAATTGAGATAATTGTTCCCAACGCTTTTCATGAACCATTCGCATTTTTTTGTGGAAGGAGAAATAATACATATTCAATGATATAGAACCATCGGGATGGATCGTCAGTAGATGTTGTTTGATCTGATCGACAAATTTTGAGGTTTGTCGGTCAGATCGATCGGCGTAAGGGGCTAATCCCATCATCTTATATTCCCCGGAGTTCACCTTGAATCCTAAATAATAGGTAAATGCAGAATAGAACAATCCAATGGAATCAGGAAATCGCATTTCTTTTATTAATTGAATTTGATTGGCTTTCCCATGAGCGATAGATAGTGTATTCCATTCTCCTACACCGTCTACTGTTATAATCGCAGCTTCTTGAAAATCTGAACCGAAAAATGCGGAAGCCGCATGTGACAAATGATGTTCCGAGAACAAAAAGTTTACAATGTTGTTCATCGAATTTTCCTAACTTGCGTAATTCACGCTTGAGCATTCGTTTGCAAAAAGTTTTTCTTCAATCCATATTGGTATTCCTTTAATGAACTGTTCCATCCCCCATGGTGCGTATCGATAAAAAGATTTCTAAAATTCGCTCAAATTTCAGATAGGGTTTTTCGTAATAGATAATTGTGGAGATATCACACAATAAAATTCCCGCTTGCTGTAAACAATAACGGATTGCATTTGCAGGAAAAGATGCATCGTTCTTGATTCGGGTAAAGCGTTCTTCTTGTGCGGCAGCTATGATCTCGCCATCTTTTATCAAAGCTGCGGCTGCATCATGATAATATGCGGATATACCTAAAATATAGCTCATTTTATTATTAATTGTATAGGTCGGCTGCATCCTGATTACCCATTTGTAGATAGATCGATCGGATTGCTTGCCGGATTGAATCATTCGATTGCCAATTTAATTCTTGTTTGTACTGGATGATCTTATGGCAAAGCTCTTTGAGTCCGTTAAATTTCGGATTTCCGTTTCGGAGTATATATTCAATGTAAGGAAGAGCCAGATCGGGTTGATCGAGCCGTAAATGGATTGCAACTAAGTTCTGTGCTGTTTGAACCGTGGGATACAGGCGGAAACTTCGTGTGTAGAAGAAGATAGCTAAAGGATATTCTTTTCGGATCTCTGCGAATTCTCCTCCTTGACCAAGGAAGGTGAGGTCGTAAGGGTTATCCGTGATACGAACCCGGAGAATATCCAAACATAATTTTTCATTCTTGCTATTAAGTGCGTACTGATACAGTTGATCCATGGATTGATACCAGTTTTTTTGTCGTACGTAGTTTGCTGCGATCTTTTCTACTTCTGTTTTAGGGGTAATTGTAGAGAGATCTTTTTCATAGAATGGGAATCCTTTACGCAGTTGTAAGCAAGCATATTCTCCAGCTAAGGAGTCAAACTCTAAAACAGGAAAGTTGTATAGATCTTCTGAAGTGCCGATTTGTAGTTTTTGTTGGAAAAACAGGATTGGTTTTGCCGAAGAACTTCCAAAAAGCAATTTGCGATCACCCGATGCCCTTCGATAGTAGGATGTACATGTTCCAGCAATAATTCTCGTCCGGGAATACCGAACGGGCTTTTTCGGTTAAATTCCTCTTCGGTATTTACCAAGTAAATATTATCGTCATCTTTGGCTAATTCTCGGATGATCTCATTGATCTCTTTGGATGCTCTAAATCTAAGGGCGTCCAAGTCTCGTGCCCGACTGAAGGATGTGTATGCTGCTATGCTATCTTGTGCTTGCAATTGTTCTTGTGCCAGTTGATAATATTCATCGGCGCTATGTTCGTCAGACGATATGCTTTTGAAAGGCTTTAAGTCTTTTAAATTAACTCCGACAGTTGAGAAGAAAACTGGTATTTGGTGTTTTTGAACAGATTAAGTACTAATTTCATATTGTTTTGAAACTGTTCCAGTCCTTGTTGAAATAGTTTGCTTTTTGTAGGGGATCACTTGCTCTTTGACCACATATTTCATCAAGTTGTCTGAGAACTCCTTTTGAGGGCTTAAGTGGCTTTTTAAAGAATCGAGCCATTGAGTAAGACGTAACTGACGCAAACGGATTGCCCAACGGATAAATGTTGGATGGCTACCGAGTGTATTATTGGAGCCTACACCCAAAGCTCCGTAATACTCGTTGTGTCCACCATAAATAAAAATCGCATCTGGCTCAAAATGAACGAGTTCTTGTGCGAAATCGTAAAAAAAGTGTAACTGTTGATTGCAGTCAGAGCTAAATTGATGATCTCGATATCTTTGTCTGGATTTGTCTTTTGCAATTGGTATTTCAGCATTCGTTGGAACGAAATATTATTGGGATAGGGAAATCCCATTGCTGCTGATTCGCCCAGAACAAAAAATTCTGAATGTGTTTTTTGTTTCTTTTTCCGAAAAAAAACTCTACATTTCCGTTTGTGGCTTGTGATTGAGTAAAGTACCTTCTACTGATGTTTTTGTTGAGATATAAATATTTACCATTCGCTGTTTGCAAGAAAAGATGGTCTAAATCTACACCATATCCGAAAGCTCTCAATCCACACTCTATTCCGATAAGAAAAAGCAAGGAAAGAAATAGATAGATACCTATCATCAGCAGATATTTGGATGTTTTACTCATATTAGGCCGTTTACATTGTGATGATTAAGGACTGTCTTGCATTTTCTTGTGTTAATGAAAAATGCAAAAACAGTCCTTAAATAGATCTGATTTATTTAACGGTAACTTCTATTACTTTACTATAATTATAGAATCCGCCAGGGTTAACAGCTAAGGCTCCTACCCGGAAGTAGAAAGTCTTTCCGCTTTTGAGATTCTCGAACGTATGAGAATAAGTGGCAATGTCTAATTCGGTCTCCGTACCAAGTTCTACAGATTCTTTAGCCGTAAAGGTGTTTTTATCCACATACGGAGTCTTGCAGTAGTAGAATTCTACTGCTTGTATTGTTTTATCTAAAACATTGTCTACGGAAGTTTTAACCGTAACTTTGCCTGTTTCGTTGGATGTCGCTTCTGCCGATATGCGCAAAAACGGTGTTACTTCAAAGTTCATCTGTTTTGAACCTGAGACTTCCATTTCGATCGGTTCTACTGTCTCAAAAGGCCCTTCGGCTAAAATCTTGTATTTACCGGTAAATACTGCTGTATTCGAGAATGTGCCATCTTGGCTCACCCATGAATCGTTGGGTTGTACAGACCATTCGTCATTATAAAACTCATACATACGTATTTTTGTCCCGTTTTGAGCTTGTCCGGGGACATTTTCTTTTGTCTCTTTGTCTATGATCGCTCCACTTAGGGAAGCGGTAGGTGCGTCATAGTTGTCAAGCCCGCAGGAGCACAAGCCACAAATTAGTGTTGCATATAAAAATATTTTTTTCATGTCTTTAAATATGAAAAGATTAATAACCCGGATTTTGTTCTAATAAATCGTTTTGAGCTACACCCGGAATCTCCAAGTAGTATTGTTTGTCCAAAAACGTTTTGGGCAGATTCAAGGTATTGACCGATTTCTCGAAAACATATTTTTTGGTCTTATAGTCCAACCAAGGAATTAATGCCGAGAAAGTTGTGTTGTTCATTACTTTGGAAGCAACACGCCAACGGACCAAATCCCAGTAACGTAAATTCTCGAATGCCAATTCTACGCGTCTTTCGTTTCGGATATCATCCATTGTCAAGCTATTTTTCTCCTTGATACCAGCACGTTTACGTACTTCGTTCACTTTTTGGAGAGCTTGGTCTTTTAGTCCCAATTCGAAAGCGGCTTCCGCATAATTCAGCAAGGTTTCTGCATAACGGAACACCATAAAGTTCGTTTCGGAACGGTCCATTTCTACTCGATTGGTAGGATCCATGAATTTCTTGATATAAAATCCTGTACGACTGCAATCACCTGCCATGACGAGCCCATCTTTACCTCCGGTTTTCATAGACGGATCTTCGCTGAACACATCCGTGAATGCCGAGGCAGCCTCTTTGGAGCCATCATTTTTGATAATGCCGCGTCTTACTTCCAACTCTCCGTTTTGCCAAGGAGAACCTGGGTAAAGAATAGAGGCGAAGAAACGCGGGTCTTTATCCTTGAAAATATCTTCTGCGTTTTCGTAATAGATCAGATTTCCACTTGCATCGGTTGTTTTTAACGTACCAGGTGTTCCATCTATATACTCATATGATTCTACTAATTCCAACGTCGGACTTGTATTGGTTCCCCAGTCAATTTTGAAGGAGGGAGCGGCCATAGCATAATCGAAATTATGCGCTTTGTCAGGAGATGCAAAAGCTTTTTACAAAGATAGCTTCGCTGTTCATTGTTTTGTCTAAGAACAGTTGTTGGTAGTTGGCAGCAGGATCCGGATCTTGATTGAATAGAGCGAACTTGCCTGATTTAATGATCATGTCAGAGGCCTCCATGGATCTTTTGAAAAGTCGTTTGCCTTATCTGCAGGAATACCTACCAAGCCATTCAACTGTACGGTGCCATAGCGACTGATGGAGCCTGCATAAAGCAGAGCTCTTGCTTTCAAAGCGGCTGCGGCATATTTGGTTACACGGAACTGGTCTGTAGATCCGTAGGATTCAGGCAAACCGGCGATCGCTAAATCACACTCTTCAGCAATGAAGTTCCAGACTTCTTCTTCCGTATTGCGCGGAACCTTTAGTTCTTCTACGTTGTTTCCGGTATATTCTTGTACCTCTTTTATCAAAGGTACACCACCATAGCGTTTTGCCATTGTGAAATAGTGGAATGCCCGTACAAAGTGTGCTTCCGCTGTCCAACGTTGTTTCAAATCCTCGTTCAATGTAGAGGTTTGGATGTTTTGCAAGAACACATTGGCGATACGTATTTTATTGTATTCCCATTGTTGCAAGCTGGAGAGATCCAATACCGGGGTGTAGGGATAGCCCCATGAATAACTACGCATGGATTCGTCTGTGTAATGCCCCAAGGTACCCCAGTTAATCAACCATGCATGAGGTTCGACGAACATATCTTCGTACATTCCGGCCATATAAGCGTTGACCGCATTCTCATTGACCAAACCAAGTCTTCAGATATAATATCCATAGGATCACGGTCCAAGAAGTCGTTGACACAGGACGACATGCTAAATAGCCCCACACAAAGACAGTACTAATAATTTTATGCTTTTCATATTTTAATCAAATTCTTAAAATGTAACATTTACACCAATATTCCAAATTTTCAACTGCGGATATAAGATTCTATCGCTACTGGGTGCTTCTGGGTCGCCAAACGGCAGATTATCAAATGTCAGTACGTTATTTCCGGATACATACAGACGTAATCTTTCAACATAAACCTTGCTTAACCACTATTTGGGGAAGGTGTAGCCGAACTCGATGTTTTTACACGCAGGTAATATGAGCTGATGTGGTTGAAGGTAGAAACACGAGTGTTAGATGGCTTCCCGGAGTTCCATGTTGACGGATATTTCCCGGAATCCATGCCGATTCAGGATCATACAAGTCTTCGCGATGCCATCGGTCCATAAAGCATTCCAATGTATTGGACCCGTTGAACATGGCATTACCCAAACAACCAGACATATATACATTGTAATTGGTTGCTCCTTGCATCAACAAGGAGAAGTCGAAACCTTTCCAAGAGGCACTCAGGTCCAAACCGAAATAAATTTCTGGCGTGTTGCTACGGGTAATTGGTTGAATATCGTTATTATCAATTACGCCATCGCCATTGAAATCCTCGTATTTCAAGTCGCCCGGCATCATAGTCGTGTTGCCGGCGTCATCTTGGATTGCCCAGTTATTGATGTCTTCTTGATCTTGGAACTGACCTACATTTGTAACCGAAAGACATATTATTCCAACGATCGCTAAAGTTACTGGTCCAGTTCTTATAGGAGTTGATTGGATCAGCTTGTTCAATGTGGCGGTTTTTCGCGCGAGTGAACGACATATTACCTTTGACCGAGTAAGTCCAGTCTCCTACTGTATTTGTGTGTCCTAATACCAACTCAAAACCTCGGAAATCATCACTGTTTAAGTTTTCTTGTGGGAAAGAAGCTCCAAAAGTGTTGGGTAATGAACCGGAACGGTATGCAAATAAGCCGTCGCGTTTCCGGTAGAAAACATCTACACTTGCTTCTAATTTACGATTCCACAAAGATGCATCGAAACCGACATTTAGTATCTTGGATGTCAACCAAGAATATTCTGTGTTAGCCAATCCTTTTGTTATCAATGAATTGACTACATCGCTACCGAAGATATAATTTGTTCCACCCGGATAGTTGTAACCTGTCAGGTATTGGAACGGAAGAACTTGCGGATTACCGCTAGAGTCCAAGAATTGGTCATCCCCCATGACGCCATATGATGCTCTGATCTTTAAGTTGTCAAAAATTTGGGTGTTATTCTTGATAAATGATTCTTCGGATAAACGCCATCCTACGGATACGCTCGGGAAGAATCCCCAACGGTTGTTTTTGTAGAATTTTGCGGAACCATCTTCGCGAAAAGAGAATTCGAATAAATATTTGCTTGCGTAATCATAATTGATACGTCCTACAAAAAGATGCGTTGGCCAATTCGCTTGCTACACCTGCGTTATTTTTGTTCTTGTCCGAACCTGAATTTATTTGGTCAAGGGCATCAATTGCAAATTGACGGTAGGCCTGCAAATAATCATCCAAATCTTCACGTTGTTCATACAAGAACAAAGCCTGCACATTGTGTTTGTCAAGGAATGTGCGATTGTAATTCAGAGAGAACTGAAGCATGTTCTGCTCTTGTGTGTAATCTTTGCGAGTCAAGTTGGACGGCGAGTTTCCTGTGAAAACCGTATTGTATTTACCAGATTCCTTATCGTATGAATAGAGTTTGAACTCTTTCGCAAAGGTTTTGAATTCTTCTACTTTTGTCAAATAGGAAAATAAAACCTTGGCTGACAGTCCTGGAATAAACGGCATATCATATTTTAAGGAGAAAACACCATTGAATAATTTCTTACGTTCTTTTCGATAGCCAGAAACATCTGCATCTGAACGTGCCAGGGGATTTTGGAAGTTGGTTAATCCATAGTGCTTACCTTCTTCGTCGTTGGCGTATGGAGAATAGTAAGGGTGCATACGGGTGATACCGTGAATGATATAAGTATCGTCGTCATAAGGTGCCATCTTGTCTTGTACATGTCCGCTTAACTGCGCATCTGCGGTCAAATACTTGGAAATTTTCGCAGAGATGTTGGAACGGAAGTTGTAACGAGAGAAATTGATATCTTTTGTGGCATACAAGCCTTCTTGATTTAAGTAACCTACTGACATGAAGTATTTCACTTTTTCGGTTCCTCCGTTCACATTGATATTATGTTGAGTCTGTGGAGCATTCTTGCGGGTTAGGATGTCTTTCCAGTCGTAGCTTTTGTATCCTTCTTGAGTGCCTTCGCGGAACAAGGCTAATTTATCCGGTCCATAAACGGGGGCATTCCCTCGGTTGATCGCATCTTCATCGGTCAACTCTGCGTATCCGGCAGCATCTACCATATCTGGATAGCTTGTGAAGTTCTGCCAGCCGATAGATCCGTTGTATGTGATCTGCGCTTTCCCTTCTGCACCTTTTTTGGTCGTGATCAATACGACACCATTACCTGCCTTCACTCCATAGATGGCTGCGGAGGCGTCTTTTTAATACGGAAATGCTTTCGATTTCGTTTGGGTCTACTTGGAAACCTGGTTGTTCAACTCCATCTACCAAAATCAGAGGTTTCCCCGAATCCGCGAATATCCACGCTAGATTCGGCACCCGGCGTACCGCCTGTGTTTTGTACACGGATACCCGGTAGACGACCAGCCAAGGCATTCGAGATATTGGCTACCGGGGCTTGGATGATTTCATCTGCACCAATTGCTGCAACGGCACCTGTCAGGTTTACTTTTTTTGTGTACCATAACCGACGACTACAACTTCGTCTAAACTCTGCGAGTCTTCTTTTAAGACGATTTTGTACTCCGAATTTTGGTTAACAACGAGTGATTGTTCAATATATCCGATATAGGATATTGTCAGTTTGTCACCATTATTTACTCCCTCTAAGGTGAAGTTACCATCGATGTCTGTAACTGTACCATGTGTTGTACCTGCTACGACAATATTCGCTCCAATAATGGGGATACCGTTTTCATCGACAACTGTGCCTTTTACTGTCTTAGCGTTGACATAGTTTTGTTTAGAACTCGTTTTTGTTACGATTGATTCTGGACCAACCTTTGTGTTAGAATGCCATGGCGTAGCCATTATGGTCGGTGAGGTCATGACCGATAATAGCACTAAAGTGGCAAATACAGGTTCCTTTTTCATAATAAAATTATTTTGTTAATATTGAATCTAAACATCATTTGAGGCTTAGATTGTTATTGAGTTTATTTCATGAGTAAAATAAAATCAGACTGATAAATTTGTTCTTATATAAATTATGTATTAAAACACATCTTATGAAAATTACTTTTATCTGTTAAGTGCCTTATTGGACTTTGCTTATTATTTGATTTAAGTATACTTTATAGTAATCTGTGTTTTTACATAGTTCGATAAGAACTATGGTATTATGTAAAACATAATCTGTGATAAATTTAAAACTTTTACAGTCGACATCGCGACAAACAAATTTTAACTCATAGTATTCCCCAATGATCGCTAAGAATTTATAAAAATCAACTGTTAAAAATAAAATCAATGTGATTTTTTTATAAAAAACGCGTAACGAAATAAAAAAAAATCATATCTTTGACCCGGATATGAGATTTCATAATACCATAGTTCTTATCGAACTCATGCATCTTTTTTGAAACTATCACTGCAAAAGCTGTTTAGGTTTAGTTGATTTTCAATAAACAATATTTAAATAAAATGTCTATTTAGGGATATTCAGTAAATGTTCCCACAAAATACATGGCATATGAAGATGATAGAGTATAATCACTTTTGTCCTTGAAGCTCTCCTCTTTCTTTTCTTGCAGTAGGACAGATAGGATTCCGCCACATTCCTGTATTTGTTGCGCGGACGTCTTATGCCCAGAGATCCCTGCAATGCCGGCATATATGGCTGTAGAGCCATTCGATGCTTTCCCAAAGGAGTTTCATGTCCGTAGGAAAACGCATGTGGCTCTCATGATTCCACAGAACATCTGGTAGTGTATGTTCCTGTTCAGATGTTCCACCAGCTGCCTGTCGGAGAATCCGGTGTATGACTTCAGGAGCATAAGGGCGATTTTTGCGGAAGGACCGAATGGCCCTAAAAAAAACAGCAAGGACCTTCACAGGCACTTGCTGCCAAACACAAATTATGTTGAAAATCGTTTAGTCTTCCGTGATAACTGAAAACTCAGCAATTCCAACACGTTTTACGTTATCAACAATTCGTGTTGCCTTAAAACTAATTTTTTGCCCTTGACAGGAGCAAAATGTATTTCTTGTTCAATCGGGTTATGTTTGATGTTTGAGAACTCGCCCGAAGCCACGACCTTTCCATCCACTGACAATTGATAGTTTGAAATATGTCCCTGCGAATCGCGTCCCTGATTAGGGGTGTAAACAAAACCGCTTATCGTATGAGGGGCGGCCAACTCTACTACTATTTCGTTTTTGCCTTCGGGCAGATAATAGGTGGAATAACCGTTTCCGTCAAACATGAGATTTGTCCGCTCATCGGCAGGGCTGGTCACCTTGTAATCGACTGCTGGCAGGTCGAAACGGCGGCTGGCTACAGGACCGGATTTGCCGGACTGCGCATCATAAGTAATCGCTTTGACGGTTCCTTTCTTGTCCAATATAAACGGAACTTCATATTTTGCAGACTGTGCCGTCGGCTCCGTTCCATCTGTTGTATAATAAATGTCGGTTCCTTCGCTTTCCACATCTATATGGACTTCATTTTTCGCATTTCGCACGATACGCGGCTGTTCCAACAGCGGGGGAGCCAGGAAGGCTTCCACATTATTAATACATAACGGGCCTTTTGCCTCTGTGAAATGAATGCGCAAAGCATCTGCCGGAGTCGTTTTGAAACGGACGATACGTTTGTAACCTACTGTCGAAAGCGTATCGGTTGTTTCCACCGGCAGCCATTTGCCATCCTTTTCCACTTCAAGCGTAAAGGCGCATACACGTTGTCCAAGAGGTATATACTCTTGAATCATCACCCGGTTCAGCGAAGTCCCTGTCGGTAACGGGAAAGTCAGCGAGCCCGACGTCATCCCGTCGGAAGTAGCCCAATAAGAATCCCAGTTGTCGTCCGTCACATTCGATGCTTTATAAGCACCCCCACGGGTTTCGCTTGCTTTTGGCTGGATACCTGCCAAAAGATTATCTTTCAACTCTGCTTGGATCGTATGATACCAGTCGACGGCACGTGCCGAATCGACCGGATGAATCTGGCCGTTCAGTGCTACCGGGAAGTTCAGCAGGAAGTTGGCATTATGCCCCACACTGCGATAATACAAATCGACCAGATTCGGAACAGTACGAACCTGATGATCTTCACGATGATGATAGAACCACCCCGGACGGATCGATACGTCGCATTCTCCCGGCAACCACTGGTTTCCGTCTTTCATTCCCCATTGGTTTTGTGTATAATGTGTCTCCTTGTCCAACGAATAGGGCGACCAGTTTGTTTCGCCGGCCCAACCGGACTCGTTGCCGATCCAGCGGATATCGGGAACCGTTCCGCCGAAGATCATCGCTTCCGGATGTTTCGCTTTGATCATTTCACGGGCCGTCTCGTAGCCGTAATAGGTTTTCGGATCGATCGAACGCGTTTCATTCGTTCCACCGTACCAGCCATTTCCTCCGTTCGCCCCGTCAAACCAGAACTCGAACAACGGACCGTAGTTGGAGATCAGTTCGTTGATTTGCTCATGATAGGTCTTCTGGTATCCTTCCCGCCCATATTCGGCATTATGACGATCCCAGGGAGAGAGGTAAAGCCCGAACTTCAAGCCGTGCTTCTTGCAGGCATCGGACAATTCGCGAACCATGTCGCCCTTTCCGTTTTTATAAGGCGAGTTAGAGATATTATAGTCGACCGTTTTGGTCGGCCAAAGGCAAAAGCCGTCGTGATGCTTAGCTGTCAGGATCACCCCTTTCAGGCCGGCCGCTTTGATGATACGTACCCATTGTTCGCAATCCAGGTCTGTCGGATTGAATGTTTCCGCAGGTGTATTCCCATAGCCCCATTCCAAATCATTGAATGTGTTCAACCCGAAATGCACGAATGCATAATTCTCCATTTTCTGCCATTTGATCTGCTCCGGCGTCGGAACCGGCAAAACAGGTGCGGGCGGCTCTACTTCCTTGCAGGAAAGAAATAACCCGGCAAACATACCGGTGATTAAAAGATTCTTTGTGTTCATGTTGTTATTTTGTAAATGAGATCTGCTGGTTTTTCCCTTCTTTTATTCGGGAAACGAATTTGTATGTATCCGTTTTCACTTTCCCCTTGACAAATTCCGGGATATTATACGATTTGGTGAGAAATGTATAATATTCCGTTGATTTCTGAGGCAGGACGAACGGCTTTGAGAGAACGCCTCTTTCACCGACATGAGCAATGAAAGGACGTGTGTACAAGCCGTCCAAACGACGGCTGCTGAATACCACCCACTTGCTGTTGGACGACCAGGAATGATAACTGTCCGTATCAGGGCTGTTCGCTTCTTCTGTTGGAACTTGCGCACCCGTGCTCAGGTCGAACATGCACAGATCCGCATCTTTGTGCCAGATAGGGAAGGTTCCGTAAGATGTCGTTGTACAAAGCAGATATTTTCCGTCTGGCGAGACACGGGGAAACAAAATGCTTTGCCCTTCTGTTTCCGCTTGAAAGATCGTGTCGACAACAGAACCGAAAGTCCGGCTTTCAGGATCAAAAGAAACGCGGCAAAGGCTATAACGAAGGTCACGCAATTCGCCCGGAACTTTCAATGCCGGGGCGGAACAAAAGTAAAGTTGTTTTCCATCCGGTGAAAAAAGTCGGGAATGTTTCAAAATGTTTTTTTGAGAATAGTGCTTGAGTCGTGACGATTTCCTGTTTTTCTACATCGTAGACGACTACATCCGATGCCTTGTCATATACTTCTGTACGATGTACCGGATGCGTATCCTGGGTTGTATTATTGATGGAAAAAGCAACAAACTTTCCCGAAGGATGCCAGGAAGGGTAGACCAATGCCGATATCGTCCGATCGGTTTTTGTATCGAGCGTTTCTATCCGGTCGCCATCCACAAACACGGTACAGCCATACTTTGCACGGACATGGAACAGCATTTTGTCCGGGTCCTGCATGCAAAACGAATGGCAGTTCATGCAATTATTATCCGTCAGGCGGTTTTCCAGAATCGGTTCCTGATCGAAAGAGGATAATTCGCGTTGATAGATTCCCATCTCGTTCCATAGCTGGTAACCGGGATCGATCAGGCGGTAAGCGATATACGGATCGATCGGGTCTTCGGAAACCCGGATATGAAACGGAAGAAAGGCATTCCATTTCCCTTTTTCTTCTGTCAGGACAGATACCTCTACCTGTTTCCCTTTGCCGCAGTCAATAACTTTTCCCAGTCTGTATTGGGAATGGAAAAGGCTCCGTTGGAGGCGTAAACGGTAAATGTATATCCTTCGGTTGTAAATACCGCGCATGCTTTCCCTTCCGTTTGCACGGCAAAATTCAAAGGTGCGATCGATTGCGGTATGGTTACGTCAATATAATCCGGATAGATGGCCGGCAGTTCATCTATCTGCCCGGAGACGGCAGGTGGCTGGTTGGAAGAACATCCTTCCAACAACAAAAGGAATATGCAAAAAAGCAATTGTTTCATTTGTCCATCATATTAAACATATAATAGTACCAATACGTTTTGCCATACTCGGAAGCCAAAGCGACCGCAGGATTCTGCCCCGAACGGGAAACATCTTGCACTTTCTGCATAAAAGCGATCGCTCTGTTCCTTACTTTGATGCTCACCCCATGCTCTAACCAGAAGTGCGGATCATTGGGACTGCAAATCACGATTGCCTCCTGCTGGCATTCCGTCATATCGCGCCAGGCGGGAGAACGGTACAAGCTCTCCTGCAAGGTTTTATAAGTTTCAATATCTTTGTTCAACAGTAAAAACGAAGTCAAATATGCTAATCCTGCTTTATCATCCGGACAAGCCGGGAGCAAGTTTATTAATGAACTGACAGGATCTGTATATAGTTTTGCAGCAGAGGCTTCGGCCTTCCAACAGCGACGTTTCATTCCTAAAATTTTATCTTCCTCGACTGCTTTATCATTGTAAAGAAATCGACGGTGAGCAGTAGCCCAATCCTTATAGTACCAAGTCTTTTCCAACAATTGAATATATTTATCCGCAATCGGATAGGACCCTGTTATCAGATTTGTCTCTATCAGCCTTTTCAACATCCGCGGATTACCGGAAGAACGAGAACTGACAAACGCTTCAAAAGCGAATTTTTGTGCTGCGCTTATTATTCCCATACAATAATACAGATCACTATGCAGTTGTGCTGTATAGATCGACTGATCCCAATGTAGCATCAAGGTTTCAATACCGTGTTGAGGATAATCTAACAATCTCTCTGAAAGCTGGCCTTTATGTGCCAAAGCTAAGTTTAAACCGCACATTCGGCGTTTAGACAATACATCATGGTTAAATTCACTGATAACAAGGTCCCACTGTTCCGTCCGGAGCAAATAGTCCTGCTTCATGGAATGCTGTGCATCCAATTTCCCAAAATGAAAGATTCCTTGATAGACCAATAGAAACATGATTGCCCATTGTGCCCCTTCCCATATACATTTCCCTTTTAGAGAAACGGGTTCTTTGTATCGTTTCAAATAAGCAACCAGAAGCATTGTCATAGGTAATGCATACCATGCATAATATATCCCGGATACTGTTTGTAGTGGATTACAATAAGCCTCTGGTAAAAACGCTAAAGTTAAATTTCTACTATATCCTAAGTAAGTACCTGCAATTGCTGAAAGTGCGGCAATCAACAAATAAATAATACTAATATATTTTTTCTTTCCATTGGTTAAAAACTCAAAGAACAATGCCGATATAGCAAATAAATGTACGATAGGACCTGCTATTCCATATAAAATAGGAATGATGCAAATGCCATAAATAAATTTTATTCGTGTTTTTATGTTTGTATATAGCCATAGAAAAAGCAATAAAAATAAATAAGCAATAGTTCCTTGTTCATAATAATCATAGTCTAAACTAATAATTAGTAAAGATAGCCAGGGTAACAGGAAAATAAGAGGTAAATCGTTTCGTGAGTTAATCTTTTTCAGTATTAATGATGATAATAAAGCCACTAAAGTTAAAAGTAGAGCAGAAATGATAGGTCCTGTCCAAAATACCACATAGAATTGAGAGAGAAATTCCGATATATAAATAGCGACACCACCAGCCTGCTTCAGTGTTTCAGTTAGGTACTGTGATGTAAATTGAAACATTTGTAGCTGTTCCTTAAAAGGGAATAAATAGCAGAAGAAATAATAAAAGACTATTATTTGACTAATAAATAAAAGAATATTTAATATTAAGTCTTTCTTGTTCATATAAAATCCCGTTTTGAACACCTACTGTATACATGCCTGATTTCGGAACATTTATGATGTGTGTAACTCTCTATATATTCTATAAGATTGTAATATAAACGTCCTGTTAGCCAGCAGACAATAAGATAAGTAATATATTCTCATTATATTTTATTGAGGGAAATAAAGAGGGAAGGCTAACCTTCCCTCTTGTATGAGATTTATTCCCAACCCGGATTTTGTTTTAGAAGAGAACCATGGCTTGCAGACAATGTAATCTGACTTGTTGGGATAGGATAGTACAGACGCTTGTCGTTTCCTGTCCATTTACGGCCGGCTTCGTTCAAACTTTTACCAGAATACATGCGGATATAAGTTTTACCATTATATTCGATTAAATCACGGGCTGTTGATCCTTCGAATACTTCAGGTTGGTATAACGCTTTTACTTTATCTGTAACACGCATGCCTAGGTATGTTTTAGGATTTTCGAATAGTTTCATCGCATTCCAACGCATGATATCATCATAACGGAAACCTTCCAAAGCCAACTCGATACGACGTTCACGGCGGATTTCATATAACAACGGAGTTATAGAATACCCATAATCAACCGGATTCAGATCGGCTACTGGAGATACTGTTAAATGTTTCATCTCAACACGGTCGCGCAATTTATTAATCGTCTCATCCAAAACAGCCTGTGTGCATTCACCTAATTCGCATTTGGCTTCAGCGTAGATCAGCAGGATTTCTGCGTAACGGAAAACAAACCAGTCGTAAGAAGATGTTTTCACTGCATCTTGTTGGCTCTGGCTTGCTGACACTAGTTTGATAGGTGAGTATCCTGTGGCAGTCGGTTAATCCCGGAGCTGAATGGATATTTGTTCCTGGTTCTTCAGACGGACTAAATTCCTTTTATCATCAATACCGGAATTTACTACACGCATACCATTGCTTTTGACCGTATATGGACGATATTTACTGTCTATAATCTGATACATACGAGGATCGCGGTTTGCCATTTCATCATCCAGTGTTTCATCTCCCTTGTATTCACTACTGTTTGCAATAGGCAAACCGTCCTTGCAAAGGAATGATTCTGCAAAATCTTTAGAAAGGCCGACTCCTCCACCACGAGCGAGATTATGAGTCAATACGTCTGCTTCGAAAACACGTGCTAAAATACATTCTTTATTAGTCGTTAAATCCTCTTGTGTAAACTGGTTTGCATAATACAAGGGATAATCGGCAAAAGCAGACTGGTTTGCTCCGGCATCCGAGCCTTGTACGATATCGTAAAGACCACTATCCATCACTTCTTTGGCAAGAGTCGCCGCTTTTTGTAATAATTCCTGAGATGTAGGTGATGTCGAAACATTATGATACTTTTTATATGTTCCATAATGTAGGCAAACACGTGCTAAAAATGTACGAGCGGCATCTTTATGTAAAAGCACCTACCTCTGCTGCACTTTTTTCCGGTAACCATTCAATTGCAAATTCCAGATCTTCGATAATTTTCCCTAGTACAAAGTCACGGTCGTCACGTGCTTTATACAATTCGTCAATATCGGCAGTTGTCAAATCCTTTTCATACCAAGGAACATCTCCAAATGTCTTGATTTTATCGAAATAATCGAAAGCCCGGAAAAAGCGAATTACGGCAACAACCGGATTTACTTCAGATTCTGTCGCATTTACCCGTTGGTAACGAGTCATAAAATAGTTTAGATTACGAATATTGTTCCAATACCATTTTGAATCAAAATTTGCTTCAGAAGGTATAACCCATTCGTTGAACAACCATTGGTCGGGAGAAGCGACCAGACGATTGTCACTTCTTTCATCAAGAGTATTTAAATCATCCAAATTTTCACTTCCATCTGCCCTTAAACCTTTTCCTGTCAGGTTCATGTAAAAGCCTTTGGCATAATTTTCCAAATCGCTAACTGTATTCCAGTAGCTATTGTCGGTAATGCTGTCTTTTGGATTGAGGTCTGTCACGTCACAAGCCGTAAATCCTCCTAACAATCCAAGACTTAATCCTAATAAGATATGTTTAGTTTTCATTGTCATCTTTCGTTTTTACAGTGTTAAATTTAATCCAATTGCAACTTTTCGATTAATCGGGTATGTCATTCCTCCCAATGTTTCGGGATCGAAGGCATCGTTCAGAGGAGTGATAGTGAGTAGGTTTTCTCCTGTCACATATAATCTCAAACGAGAAATGCCCCACTTTGTCGTTAGATTCTTCGGAATTGTGTAACCTACCGTCAAATTCTTCAAACGCCCGTAAGCTGCACTTTGTAAATAACGGTCACTTGTGACTCTGTTACCGCCATTTTGCCATCCTGGTCTTGGAAAATAAGCATCTGTATTTGTTTCTGTCCAATAATCAAGGGCCGGAGTATATGGAACATCCCATTGGCTAGTGAATCCCCAGAACTGAGCGCCACTCAACATATAGTCACGTTTTCCTGTTCCTTGCCAAAACATCTCGAAATCGAAGTTCTTATAATCAAATCCAACGGTAATACCAAATTGATAACGAGGTGTTTTATTACCTATGATGCTCTTATCACCCGGGTTATAGATTGTTTCTTCCCCTTTTGTGATTTTACCATCATTATCTAAGTCTTCGTATTTTACATCACCCGCACCCCATTTTCCAGCATAAAGTTCGCTTTGGTCTATTGTTGCAGCTTCATCGTCTGATTGGAAAAGGCCGTTTGAGTGATATCCCCAAATCTCACCAATCTTTTGTCCTACATAATATTTACCATCATCATCACTTTGTGAATAGAAACCTGCGTCATTTCCGGCATATTTGGTGATAGTCGCCTGATAGTCAGACAAAACACCTTTTACCCAGTAAGAAAATCCATTTTCTAATCGATCATTCCATCCTAAAGAAAGTTCCCAGCCTATGGTCTTCATGTCAGCAGAGTTACTTTTAGGAACACTGGCGCCCAATGTTGCAGGTAAAGTTGCTCCGGCTACCAACATGTCTTTTGTATTTCTACGATACCAGTCAAATGTTCCCGTCAGGCGATTATTCAGAAATGAAGCATCAAAACCGAAGTCCATTTGAGTGACTGTTTCCCAAGTAAAATCAGGAGCGACAAGCCCCGGTGCTTTTACAATAACAGGTTTGGAGCCGTTAATCAAATAATTGTAGGAAGAATTCGTCCCATATGTTGCTAAATATGGGAAATTACCTAGATCATCCATTACCTGATTTCCCAATGAACCATAAGAACCACGGATTTTCATATCATTCCACCAACCTTTTAACGGCTGCCAGAAATTTTCTTCTGAGATACGCCATGCTGCGGAAACAGATGGGAAGAATGCATAACGATGATCTTTTGCAAACTTGGATGAACCGTCATAACGGCCGTTAACTTCGAGTAGATAACGTTGTTTGTAATTGTAATTGAAGCGGAAGAAGAAACCATTAATTGCCCAATATGTATCTTCTGAAGACATGCTTTGTTCACCTGTCGCCAAATCCAAGTCAGGAATATCTTCAACAATCAGATTGGTACGTTTTGCATTATATTTTTTGTTGGATTTCTTTTCTTGGTTATAACCGGCCATAATCTTAAAGTTATGCGTATTTTCTAAAAATGATTTAGAATATTCTGCAAATGCATTGAATGCATAGTAGTAATCTTCATTTGTAGTATAATTTGCATAACTTGGCTTTTGTCCAACCATAAAGAGCTTCTGTTCCAGCTACAGCCGTATAATCTGTAAATGTCCGTTGAACCTCTGATGCATTCTTGCTATAAATATTATATGTATAATCAGCATTGATAACCAATCCTTCCAAAGGAGTGATTTTTACAGCACCTGTCAACCATAAATCGTTGATTTTATATTTGGTATATCCGCCTAAATCTCCTACAGCAGCGGGATTTGTGTTCCCGTTCTGACCTGAATAGTTGTTAATACCTTCTTCTTTATAGATATAATCGCCTGAAGTTTGGATACCTAAGTTAGAATCATTGATGGCTGCTGCGCCAGGACTATAAACGAGTCTTCCTGTATGGCCAAAACGTACAGGCATTAACGGGCTTAAGTCATTTTTCAACATACCTCCATAGGCATCGATTCCAGCTGTAGAGTTGGTAATGGGGTGATCCTCTGTTGAATAATTATCTGCGATTTTGGCACTGACCTGCAACCACTTTGTCAGTTGTGAAGAAAGATTCAGTGTCGCATTAAATTTCTTGTAATTATCATCAGCTGTTTTTAAAATACCATTCTGGTCAGCAAATCCGACAGAGCCGTAATAAGTTGTTTTGAGTCTCCACCACTAATGTTTACATTATATTGTTGAGAGAAACTTGTTTTGTACAATTCATTAAACCAATCAGTGTTGCCACAATAAATCCATCGACTTTGATCTTGCGACTGATCGAAATATTCTGAATACTTATAAGAGCCATCCATATATTTCTTTACATAGTCTAATTGTCCCGGAGTGATCAAGGAGCTCATCCCGCTATTGGCGGCAGCAATATCTCTCATTTCCAGATACTCCAAAGAGTTGATATTGTGCATCCTTAATGCAGGGCTCTGCCAATAGCCACTTGCTGATACGGAAATCTGAGGTTTTTGTTCACTTTTACCTTTCTTTGTTGTAATTAAAATAACGCCATAAGCAGCGCGGGCACCGTAGATAGCAGCAGATGCGGCATCCTTTAAAACAGAAATAGACGCGATGTCCTCCGGATTAACAAGGTTGGCATCCATTTGAACATTATCAACTAACACTAAAGGGCTACCACCGTTAATCGAGTTGTTACCACGAATATTAAAGTCAGAGCTACTACCAGGAGCACCACCTTTACTCATGGTGACGTTTAAGTTTGGAACAACACCTTGTAATCCTTGTCCAACATTTGTTATAGGACGGTTTTCTAGTACATCACCGGCAACAGCTGCCACAGCACCTGTCAAATTCTCTTTTTTCTGTGTACCGTAACCTACTACTACTACTTCTTGTAGCGCCTGGGTATCTTCTTTTAATGTTACAGGGATTGACGGTTGTCCTGTATAGGTTATTTCCTGTGTCGCGTATCCAATGTAAGAAATTTGAATAACATCTCCTTTCTTCAAATTTTCCAAAACAACTTTGCCGTCCATGTCTGTCACATTTCCGTTGGTTGTTCCTTTTACAACAACTGAAGCTCCGATCACAGGGCCGAACGAATCTTCCACCACACATACTACTTTCCCATTTTGTTGGGATAGACTTACTGACGGCCTTTCCGGAGTAATTTCGGCAAAAGCACTTTCTGGAACAGCTAAAGTTCCTGCCAGTAGCATCAGACTTACTAATTTAGTTTTTTTCAACATAGAGTATATATTTAAAAGAAATAATACATACTACGAAAACGGCTTACATCTGTTGAGTGTCTTTATTAGATCATGCTCATTAGATTTTGCATATTTTTATAGCGTTTTTCTGTGTTTTTATAATTTAGTTCTATCAGAACTATGGTTTTTAATTATCTCATATCCGGATCAAAGGTATGAAATTTTCATTTCGTTGTATGTTTTTTATTAAAAAAGTTCATATGGCACTCATTTTTAACAATTCAGACTTACAGGCTATCAACAAGCATCAGACAATATCAGACTTTTGAACCTTTTTAAGCACAAGAAGTAATTTGCGGCTTATCATTCAACTCTATTTTTGTACAATATTCACACTTATCAGATACATTTCTTCATAAATGCATGAGTTCTGATAGAACTTATATCTCTTTCTGTGCATGGGTGGTCAAAAAATAATCTTATTTTTATAATATTGCATATTTGTCTGAAAGTTTTGTGGTTATGCATATTCTCATCAGCACAGAACATGATTTTGTATCTGTCGAAAAACTGGGAAAAGGGCAATAGGCAATGAAATACAATGCCTGTGTTAATTTATCTAATTTTAGTGCAACTTTATTGAAGCTCAGTAGTCGGGATGGGGTGATTTCTTGGATGTTTTTTCATGAACATCTGTCACTCTATCACTAAATGTCGTGTGAGTCTTGATAATCAGTGTGTATCTAAAGTGATAGATACCTGTTTTATATATCACGCTTCTATCACTATCTGTAATCGCTCATCTATCTGTTTTAAATGAATAAACTCCAAGCATTTTAAGGTAAAAGTAGGGAGACAATTTTATCAACACCCCCATGTATCCGCCCCCGACACCCGGATCTTACGCTCTTATAGATCCGGGTGTCGGGGGCGGATACATGGGGGTGTTGGGTAAGTTTTATTACGTGTTTTTCATTGATTTGTAGCTGTATTTACATAAAAGAGCCTTGTCTTTGATGATATAGGAGAACAAGCCCTTTTTCCTTTTCTTGTTTACCTTGCCCTGCAAATTGTCAGTTTGTTTTAGTAGAAATTCAATCACGTTCGAAATCGGACAGCACTTCTGCCGTAGTAGCGTTGATGTTCTTGTCCAATACATAAATGCGGTAAGACAGGCTCAGTTCTTTACCGGGTTCCAATGTGAATGCCTTCTGCTTGGTCGGTGAGAAATTCCACATGACGTCACCGGCAGGCTTGTTGACAGTTTTGTCCCATACGCGTAAGGGCTCAGGATAGTTTAGGTTGGAAGGGGAGGCAACGATTAGGATACAGGCCTTTTCGTTTCCGGCTTTCCCTTGGTAGTAGCACCAACGGGCTCTCGAACCGTCAGCTTCGTCGCGGGAAAGGCCTTCCGAGGTGAGCATTTCGGCTGTCTGATCGTTCCAGTCTTCGCGCGTACGGATGCATATGCCGCCATAACGGTAAGCTTCCATGGTGATCGGGCTGGGGCTGGCGAGGCGGATAGTGGTATGATAGTCGATGTAATAACCTGGTAAGGATGTTGTCCCGATGTTGATCTCAGGCGTTCGTTCATTGCTACTTTTTCTGCGGGAGAATCGGGGTAGACCACATGGTCCAGTGTCGCAACAAAACCGTTGTCGGATACGTGTTCGAAGTTGCGGAAGCGAACTGTTCCTTGTTTTTTGTGGAGATTCCAGAAATCGATCTCGTTTCCTTCGAACGTAGTTTTCGTCCAGGCATACCACAAACCGAAATGATGGTAATGGTCGGCGGGAGAACAATTGGTCATCACTTCGCCTCCCAATGTCTTCAAAGGATGGATGAAACCGCTGCGTTTATAGACCGAGTCAACGCCAGGGGCTGGGTAAACCGTGGTATAGTTGTAAGAGAACAACAGTTTATCTCCTATCTTATAGTCTAAGGTTTTCCCCGTGTCGACGACGGAACAGGATGTTTCGGAAGGCTGACAAGAGCCTAAGAACAGAGAAATCAAAAAAACACCAATAGAAAAAATAGCAGTTTTCATAATATGACAATTAAATAATAATCAGTTATCCGGCAAGACCTTGCCTGTATCGGCTACTAAAAAAAACGAAATTTTTTCGTTTCGCACAATCCGTTTGTGATATCTGATGCAAATAAAACCAGCCAGCAAGCAGCGTTCTAATTGATGAAATATTTCTTTAATCGTTTGCGCGATATATGGATTTAGCATACCTTTGCGTGATAATTACCATAGATTGGAGGAAATTTCTAAATACAATTAAATAACTTAAATTATTATCTTATGTGGTTACTTAATTCTTCTATCGGGAAGAAGCTGATAATGAGTATATCAGGTCTTTTTTCTCATTCTGTTCTTGGTGTTCCACTTATGTATGAACATTGCGGCAGTATTTTCTGGTGAAGCGTATAACGTGATTTGCGGTTTGCTGGGTTCTAACTGGTATGCTTTGCTCGGTACATTGGTGTTGGCTGCAGGTGTAGTCGTGCACTTCGTGTATGCTATTATCTTGACTCTGCAGAATCGTAAGGCTCGCGGTAACGACCGTTATGCCATCAACGCTCGTCCGAAAGGTGTTGAATGGGCTTCTCAGAACATGTTTGTTTTGGGTGTGATCGTTATCCTGTTCATGGTTCTGCACTTTACTCAGTTCTGGTACAACATGATGTTTGCCGAACTGGCAGGTATTCATGGTGACATTCATCCGCAGGATGGTGCAGCGTTTATCAATTTCTACTTCCAGGGCAATGTTGTGAATACGGTGTTGTATCTGATCTGGTTCGTTGCTCTGTGGTTTCACCTGACTCACGGTTTCTGGTCTGCGATTCACACAATTGGCTGGAACAATACCGTTTGGTTAAGCCGTTGGGAATGTATCTCTAAATGGGTTGCCACTATTATTTGTGGCTTATTCGCTGTTATCACAGTTATCTTCTACCTGAACGGTGTAGGTGCTTAATTTCGGATATTATTTTTCAATTTGAAAATAAAACATTATGACTCAAATAGATTCTAAAATTCCTCAAGGCCCGTTGGCTGAGAAGTGGACAAATTATAAAAATCACCAGAAATTGGTGAATCCCGCAAACAAACGTCGTTTGGACATAATTGTAGTAGGTACTGGTCTGGCGGGTGCTTCTGCTGCTGCCTCTCTGGCTGAAATGGGATTCAATGTATTGAATTTCTGTATTCAGGACTCTCCCCGTCGTGCACACTCTATCGCTGCACAGGGCGGTATCAATGCGGCAAAGAATTATCAGAATGATGGTGACTCGGTTTATCGTCTGTTCTACGATACAATCAAAGGTGGTGACTACCGTGCCCGCGAAGCAAACGTCTATCGTCTGGCTGAAGTGTCAAACTCTATTATCGACCAGTGCGTAGCACAGGGTGTACCATTCGCTCGCGAATATGGTGGTCTGTTGGATAACCGTTCATTCGGGGGTGCTCAGGTATCCCGTACGTTCTATGCTCGTGGTCAGACCGGACAGCAGCTGCTGTTGGGTGCTTACTCTGCATTGAGTCGTCAGATTGGTTTGGGAAAGGTGAAGATGTACACACGCCATGAAATGCTGGATGTCGTGAAGGTTGACGGACGTGCTCGCGGTAGTATTGCCCGTAATTTGATTACCGGTAAGATCGAGCGTTACGCCGCTCACGCTGTAGTTGTAGCTACGGGTGGTTATGTAAATACATTCTTCTTGTCAACCAACGCGATGGCGTCTAACGGTTCTGCTGCATGGCAGTGCTACAAGAAAGGGGCTTACTTTGCTAATCCTTGTATGGTGCAGATCCACCCGACTTGCGTACCGGTGAAAGGTGACTTCCAGTCTAAAGCTGACTTTGATGTCTGAATCACTGCGTAACGATGGTCGCATCTGGGTTCCGAAGAAACTGGAAGATGCGAAGGCATTGCAGGCCGGAACAAAAAAAGGTAAGGATATTCCTGAAGCAGATCGCGACTACTATCTGGAACGTCGTTATCCGGCATTCGGTAACTTGGTTCCTCGTGATGTGGCTTCACGTGCCGCTAAAGAGCGTTGTGATGCCGGTTTCGGTGTAAATAGCACGGGCTTGGCCGTATTCCTGGATTTCTCCGACGCTATCAACCGTCTGGGTAAGGAAGTAGTTAAACAGAAATATGGTAACCTGTTCGATATGTACGAAGAGATCACGAACGATGATCCGTATGAAACTCCGATGATGATTTATCCTGCATTGCACTACTCAATGGGTGGTTTGTGGGTAGACTATGAATTGATGACTTCTATTCCGGGGCTGTTCGCAATCGGTGAAGCTAACTTCTCTGACCACGGCGCTAACCGTCTGGGTGCTTCTGCTTTGATGCAGGGATTGGCCGATGGTTACTTCGTATTGCCTTACACGATCCAGAACTATCTGTCTGACCAGATCCAGGTTCCGCGCTTCAGCACTGACCTGCCTGAATTTGTGGAAGCAGAAAAGGCTATTAACGCCCGTATCGCGAAGTTGATGAACGTGAAGGGTAAAGAAACAGTCGATTCTATCCACCGTAAGCTGGGACATATCATGTGGGAACACGTCGGTATGGCACGCGACGCGGAAGGCTTGAAAGAAGCTATCCAGATGTTGAAAGACCTGAAGAAGGAATTCTGGAGCAATGTATTCATTCCGGGTGAGGCCAATAGCTTGAACGTGGAATTGGACAAGGCATTGCGTTTGGCTGACTTTATCGAAATCGGTGCATTGATGGCACACGATGCGTTAGACCGCGCAGAATCTTGTGGTGGTCACTTCCGTACGGAACATCAGACCGAAGAAGGCGAAGCTATGCGTCATGACGATAAGTTCATGTACGTCTCTTGTTGGGAATACCAGGGTGAAGACAAAGACCCGGTTATGCTGAAGGAAGATTTGAACTATCAGTTCGTTGTTCCTCAAACACGTAACTACAAGAAGTAATAATCATCAATCACAAAAATTAGAATCATGGATAAAGATATAAAGGTAACACTTAAAGTTTGGCGTCAGAAAGGTCCGAAAGATAAAGGACAGTTTGAGACTTACCAAATCGACAAAATCAATCAGAGTGTTTCTTTCTTGGAAATGTTAGACATTTTGAATGAACGTTTGGTTAGCGAAGGCAAAGAACCTATCGTATTCGACCACGACTGCCGTGAAGGTATCTGCGGTATGTGTTCATTGTATGTAAACGGACATCCGCACGGACCGGCAACAGGTGCAACAACCTGTCAGCTCTATATGCGCCGTTTCAATGATGGTGAGACGATTACGATCGAGCCGTGGCGTTCTGCCGGTTTCCCGGTAATCCGCGACTTGATGGTAGACCGTTATGCTTATGATAAGATTATCCAGGCAGGTGGTTTCGTTTCTGTAAACACAGGTGGGGTTCCTGATGCTAATGCAATTCCTATTTCTAAGGCTGATGCGGATTTGGCTATGGATGCTGGTGCTTGTATCGGCTGCGGTGCTTGTGCTGCTGCTTGTAAGAACGGTTCAGCTATGCTGTTCGTCTCTGCAAAGGTTAGCCAGCTGGCTCTTTTGCCTCAGGGTAAGGTGGAAGCTGCTCGTCGTGCAAAAGCAATGGTTGCTAAGATGGATGAACTGGGCTTTGGTAACTGTACGAACACTCGCGCTTGCGAAATGGAATGTCCGAAGAACATCTCCGTTAGCAACATCGCTCGCTTGAACCGCGAGTTCATCTCTGCTAAGTTACAAGACTAATACATTATATATGTATGTATATGGAAAAGCCCGTCGCCAATGGCAACGGGCTTTCTTTATGTTCGTTCAAACCCACAAAAAGCCGCACTCCCTATAATAAAAGTGGATGCGGCTTTTTTGTTGCTTTCCAGTGAAACAGTCTCTCGATTCCCTCTCTGCAAAGACTTTGTTAACCTTAGATCTAAAATACTATGAAAAAAACTCACTGCAAATATAAAGTATATTTACTGAATACGCAAGAGTTTGTAATTACATTTTATTGCAAATTTGCTACTTTTTGTTTTAAAATTGACACTGTGTGCGGATTCACACTGTTATTATATCAACAATCGATCGATTCTGACACTTGAGAGTCGCTTTGAAATCCGTATCCTGTATGAAATTTGTCGGGGATGGAATCCAGAATGTCGAATAATGCTTCCACTGTTTCCGCACGTAGCATGGCGACGCGTGTCTGCTTGAAGTCTGCAATACCTTTAAACAGCGGAGTTGCAGCCAAATGGCGGCGAATGTGGAGAATTCCCCGGCGCTCATCCAAACGTTCCACGCTTTGTTCCACCTGCTTTTTCAGTATGTCCAGATACCATGAAAAAGATTCGGCAGGCAATGTCTCGCCTGTATCCAGATAATGCCTCACTTCTCTGAAAATCCAGGGGCGGCCTATGCTGCCCCGGCCAATCATAACGGCATCCACGCCATATTGTTCGAAACGTTGTTTGCAGATTTCGGCGGAAGTCACATCGCCATTGCCGATGATGGGAATTTGTATACGGGGATTGTTTTTTACTTCACCGATCAGTGTCCAGTCTGCCTCTCCTGTGTACATCTGTGCCCGGGTACGTCCGTGGATGGAAAGGGCTGCGATACCGCAATCCTGTAGCTGTTCGGCCAAGTCTACGATGATCCGGTTGTCGGCATCCCAGCCCAAGCGGGTTTTTACGGTGACAGGGATGTTCACCGCTTTGACGACTTCACGGGTGATGTCCAGCATCAGTGGAATATTGCGCAGCATGCCGGCGCCTGCTCCTTTGCCTGCCACTCGTTTGACAGGGCAACCGAAATTGATATCGAGAATGTCCGGATGAGCGGCTTCGCAAATTTGCGCGGCTTCGACCATTGTCGGAACATCACGGCCATATATTTGTATGGCGACCGGACGTTCTTCATCCGCCACATTCAGCTTTTGCTGTGTTTTATTTACACTGCGGATCAGGGCGTCTGCTGAAACGAATTCGGTATAAACCATATCGGCACCAAAACGTTTGCACATCAACCGGAAAGAAATATCTGTAACGTCTTCCATCGGAGCTAAGAAGACGGGGCGTTCGCCTAAATCTATTGTACCTATTTTCATATTTATATTATCAATGACGGGGACAAAGGTACTGATTTCCTGCTAAAAACAGGGATAAAAGGATATCTACTAAAAAATATAGTAAAATAACTATATGATATAGTTGTGTTACTAAATAATATAGTTGTATTTGTGCATTCCTCTAACAAAAAACGGATTATGGTTAGATTAACATCAAAAGAAGAAGAAATATTGGGCTACTTTTGGGCGAAAGGCCCCCTGTTCGTTCGCGAACTACTCGACTTACAGGAAGAATCTAAGCCGCATTATAACACCTTGTCCACGATTGTCCGCTCATTGGAAGAAAAAGGATATATCGGATACAAGGTATACGGTAATACGCACCAATACTATGCACTGGTATCGGAAGACGAATACCGGCGTAATTCCTTGAAACAGGTGATCAGCAAATATTATGACAACTCGTACACCCGTGTCGTTTCGACGCTGATAGAAGAAGAGGTGCTCACGATCGACGAGTTACAGAAGCTGATCCAGCAGATAAAAAACAAATAAAAAACCAACGCTTATGGACGCTTTTCTTCTATACATATTAAAATCTGGTATTTGCCTGACAGTCTTTTTATGTCTGTTTCAAGGCATTATTCAGTAACGACACGTTTTTCCGGTTCAACCGCTGGATATTACTGGTAGGGACAGGAGTTTGCATGTTGCTGCCACTTTGCCGGATCCAAACAGCCCGGCCTTTTCCTCTTAGCCGGCCAGTCAGCCAACTGGAGATAGTTTTCTATGAAGAAGAGATGAAAGCGTTTCCTGTTCCGGAAAGCAAAGAAGAAATTACGATTCCGACAGAGCAGAGAAATATATCTGTTCCCTGGACGGGAATTATCGGGATTGCTTTTCTAACAGGCAGTGGTATCTGCCTGACCACAACGATTCTGTCATTCGGAAAAATGTATCAACTAACAAGAAAAAACAGGAAACTAAAACAGGGGAAATACACGTTAATCCTGACTCCCGATCCCGTATCCCCTTTCAGTTGGGGACGTTATATATTCCTTTCGGAAAACGATTACCGGAACCATCCGAACGAAATCCTCATGCACGAAAAAATGCACCTCCGCTATAACCATTCGGTCGATCTGATCTATATGAAACGATTCTTCTTCTGCAATGGTTTAATCCTGCCGTATGGTTATTAAAAAAGGGAATTACGGGGCATACACGAATACCAGGCGGATAAAGGCGTACTCAGTCAAGGCATCGATGCAACAAAATATCAACTATTACTCGTGAAAAAAGCTGTCGGCTCCAGCCTCTACACTCTTGCCAACAGCTTCAATCACAGTAAAATTAAAAAACGTATTACTATGATGTTAAAAAGAAATCAAACAATTGGGCCCGGTTGAAGCTTGCGCTCCTGGTCCCGGTAGGCTTCGCGGCCTTAAGTGCATTCGCCCGTCCGGAAACAAGTCCGCCGCCGGCAGCGACAATGACCGACAACATTCATCTATCGATTAACAAAAGTACGGTAAATCAGGAAACGATGCAACAGGATCATGCAGTTTTCCTCACCTACAAAGAATCGGGTTCGGAGGATCTGAACAGTATTGTATGCAAAACTCTGGACAGAATCAGAACACGAGTAGCGGAGGGACAATTCAAGAACGCCCTGGAAGTTACTGTTAATCCGGCCTTCGACGATATCCCGGCTTCTTATCTGGAAACAGTAAAAGATGTTTTGGAAGAAAGAGATATTAAATGCAAGATCGACATGACTGTTCCGAATACTATCATGGATGATGTTGCCAAACCTTACCGCAAATATGACGATGTGGTTTATCTGATTCAGAATAAAAGATTGTCGCAGCACTAAGCATCAGTAAGTTTAGTGCAAACCAGAATGATCCGAGGCTGGATAAGATATCCAAATCAGCTTCCTTAATTCTCCAACCTGAAAATCCGAAAGTATCCAGACAAGAAATGGAGAAATTAAAAAACTTGTTGGACAAAAAAGGATTGACAAGCGAAATCAACATGAATATTTTCAAGATCGGAGATGCTGCGGCTCCACCTCCCCACCTCCTGCCGGACAGGTTATTTTCAGTTACCGGGACGGGCAGCCGGACCAACAGTTCGTTTTATACGATCGCCATGCCAAACCGGGAGCCAATCTCGGACAACGCATAGACAAGATTTACAAGGACAATATTACGAAAGTAAGTATAAAGATTAACAAAAGTACTCCCAAAGACCTGTTGGAAACGGTTAAGCAAGAACTGAAAAAGAAAATCAATTACCCTGTCCAATACGAGATCCTGCAATTCGTCGATTAAAATCAGAAACACGGATTATCTATTTATCATCCTCTCCGTTTACAAAACCTGCTCCAGGGGGTAAACGGAGAGGAATATTATTATCTTTACTCCTTCAAAAGAAGGATTCAGATGATACACAATGTAAAGATACTCTTTTTCATTTGCTTTTTCACCGCCTGTTCTTCTACCGAACAAAAAGAGATTGTCACCGCCGGAGAGCTCCTTCGACAGGCTGCTTTCTATGGGGAAAGATTGCAATTTCTTCCGGCATTGGAAACCTATCAACAGGCAATCAAATTGGCGGAGAAGGAGAAAGACAGCACCGTCTTTTTCCCTTGCCTACCTGGAAATGGGAAAAATCTATCGGTATCAATCTTTAAAACAAAAGGCACTACAAAGTGAGAAAAAAAGCATTAAGCTATATCAAAAGTCCTGCCTGCGATTCGCTACGGCTGGAACTTTACCGGGAAATAGGGGATATGTATACCTTGTCCGGACAAGCAGACAGTGCCTTTCACTATTATGAAATGGCTGGATGTCGGATAAAACAGGCACAGATCCTGCAACAGAATGGAAGCAATAAAGAGGCTGAAACTTTATTAAAAACGGAGTTGGAACAAACGATTTTCTCGAAAGAGAAAGCAGAAGTATGTCTGGCTTTGGCTGATTTGCAGATTACTTTGGGAAAATTGGACGAAGCCGAAAAGAGTTTAAGTCAGGTCCCCCCTTCCCACCCGCATCTGTATGCTGCCCTGTCCCGCATCGCCCAAAGCCGTGGAGACAGCCTGCAAGCTGATTTCTACCACAAAAGCTACCTCCATCACTTATCCGTCCTGCGACAGGAAAAAGAACAAAATCAAATTACCCAACTCCTTCGTACCTCGGAACAGAAAGAATGGGAAAAACGTTTAACCGATAGCCAAAAGGCACAAAAAGAACAAATATATGTCTGGGTCACGCTACTTGTCTCTTGCAGTACCGGAATCTGGGGATATTCCCGCTACCGGCAGAAAAGAAATGTCGTTTCCCTGTCCGAAACAGATTTCTTTTCTTCAGAAATCTACCTGCGCTTCCACCGAAAAGAAGAATGGAAACCGGTTCCCAAAGACTGGGAAGAATTGTTGCAAGCTTTCAACCGGACCTATCCGGATTTCCGGGAACGGCTGAAAAGGAAAATACCAAAGTTGAGCGAACAGGAATGGCGCATGTGCTGCCTGATCAAAATGGAAGTTCCCCCTTCTACTGCCGCCATGCTCCTTTGCTGCACGAACCAGGCGATTTCGATGCGCCGCGTACGCCTGTACCAGAAAATCACAGGTGAAAAGGGCACTCCTGAGCTGTGTGATTCCTTTATTCGTGATTTTTAAGCAGATGTGAACTGATGTGAAACCGGGGAAATAGCCGTATCTTCTACTTTTGTCTAAAAAAAGCGTATGAAAAAGATGTTGTTCGGGCTTATGACAGCCATTGCCACTTTTACCGGATGCGAATCCAAACAACCCGCCGGAGAACTCCCCGGATCGATCTGACAGCAACAAGTTTTGCTTTCGATCAAGTAGAGATTGCAGACGAAATCGAATCCATCGAATATGTTCCGTTGGAACTAACGGATGAATCCCTGATCGCAGACGTATTGGATCTGTGTGTTTCAGACGAATATATCTTCGTCTATTCTACCCGTCAGGACGGTGTCTTGCAGTTCGACCGGAAAGGGAAGTTCTTGCGCTGCATCGCTAAAACAGGAAACGGGCCGGGAGAAACCGGACAGATCATTTCGCTAACCGTAGACGAAGAGAACCGCCTCTTCTGTGTCAGCGAATACTTCTCCACCTCTTTCTACTCCTTTGATGGAGAATTTATCAAAAAGATAGAGAATCCGCGCCCTTACTCGTACCAATTCTCTGTTGGCCCGAATACGATGGCGGAATTAGGGAGGATGTATGTTCCCATGAACACGCCGGGCATGTTCAGTCTCGGAGTCTTTAATTGGGGCACAGACGATACGATCGCATTCCGGCATACGATCGGGGATATGGATCTGATGCCGTTGGAAGAAACGAGCCTGAAAGGTTGGATATTCAGCGGCAGTAAGGACGGCATACTATGCTATTCGGAAGGGATAGACACGGTCTGGGATGTAAATGCAAGAAATATCGCTCCGGCTTTTCTTATCAACACGGGATATTCTGTCGAGGAAGAAAAAGAGATGCGCTCTTCCAAAACCGGTAATGAGGCGGTAGACGGGAAATATAGCGTCTTCAGCTTCTTTGAGACACCCCGGCATTACTTCGTTAAATGTTTCGAAGGTTCCAACCAATCCAAATTCTATTTGTACGGCTTGGATAAGGCTACCGGTGAGTTGAAACGTGAAACTTCTCCGCTTAATGCCCAGGAATTATTCAAAAACAACTGGACGCTGGCAGGAATAGGCTTCCGAAATACGAAAGACAACGGTCTTCCTATCTGGCCTTACCTGTCTTATCCCGGCAAAAAACAAATGGTACAGTTTAATACAGCCGTGGAAATCGAATATCTCAAAGAGAAATATCCTGATCTCAAGAAGCATCTGGTCCTGCAACAGATAACGGAAGATTCAAATCCGCTCATCACGATTTATCATTTGCGCTGATCTTCTCGGATATTATTCCTACCTTTGCGAACGAACCAGTAAATGTATAAGAACTTGAACGAGAAAGATTTTGAAATAATGGCGCCTGTCGGTTCGTACGAATCACTGATGGCGGCTATCCAAGGGGGAGCCGATTCTATCTATTTCGGTATCGAAGGATTGAATATGCGTTCGCGCTCTTCCAATAACTTTACGACAGACGATTTGCGCAAGATCGTTGCGCTTTGTCGTGAGCACGGTATTAAGAGCTATTTGACCGTCAATACGGTTATTTATGGGGAAGACCTGCCTCTGATGCGCGAGATTATCGATGCGGCGAAGGAGGCGGAAGTTTCAGCGATCATTGCGGCCGATGTGGCAGCTATGAACTATGCCAACAGCATCGGACAGGAGGTGCATCTTTCCACACAGCTCAACATTTCCAATGCGGAAGCACTGAAATTCTATGCCCGTTTTGCTGATGTTGTCGTCTTGGCGCGTGAGCTGAATTTGAAACAGGTGCATGAAATCTATCGGCAGATCGTCGACCAGCAGATTACGGGACCGAAAGGAGAACTGATCCGTATCGAAATGTTTGCCCACGGAGCTCTCTGTATGGCCGTTTCCGGTAAATGTTACCTGAGCCTGCACGAAATGAACGCTTCCGCCAACCGGGGAGCTTGCATGCAGATTTGTCGGCGTGCTTATTCGGTAAAAGATAAAGACAGCAATATCGAACTGGATATCGAAAACCAGTATATTATGTCGCCTAAAGACCTTAAGACAATTCATTTCATGAATAAGATGATGGATGCAGGTGTACGGGTATTCAAGATCGAAGGACGTGCCCGCGGTCCTGAATATGTCCGCCTGGTGACCGAATGCTATAAGGAAGCTGTGCGTGCCTATTGCAATGGCACGTTCGATGAAAAGAAAGTTGCCGCTTGGGACGAACGCCTGCGCAGTGTGTTCAACCGAGGATTCTGGGATGGCTATTATTTGGGGCAACGGTTGGGTGAGTGGAGTAGCAAATATGGCTCCGGCGCGACTAAGAAGAAAGTGTATGTTGCCAAAGGAATCAAATATTTCGACAAGATCGGCGTGGCGGAGTTCGAAATGGAATCCGGTAACCTGAAAGTGGGTGATGAGATCCTGATTACCGGACCGACAACGGGTGCGGTTATGCAGACGATAGAAGAAATCCGTGTGGACTTGAAGCCGGTGGACGAGACCGTTAAAGGTGAACGGTTCTCTCTCAAGGTGAACGAGAAGATTCGGCCGTCTGACCGATTGTATAAAATGGAAAAGGTTCAACTTGAAAAGGTATTTGAATAATGAAAGAGTATATTTTTAAACTGACAGACAAGGTCCGTGACTACGAATGCGACCTGCAAGGAGTGGTCAACAACTCCAATTATCAGCATTATATGGAACATACTCGGCATGAATTCTTGGAGTCGCTTGGCGAGAACTTCGGAAAGATGCACGAAAAAGGGGTTGACGGATTTGTATCGCGGGTAGAAATCCAGTATAAGACCTCGCTCAAGAGCGGCGACAGCTATATCTCTTGCCTCAATGCCTATAAAAAAGGAGTCAAGCTCGTATTCGAGCAGGATATATATAGGGCTTCTGACAATGCATTGGCGACGAAAGGAATCGTCGAGTCGGTTATCGTTGAGAACGGAAAGTTGACACGCGGTGAATATTTCGACGAAATGCTAAAAAGAATAGAACATACATGACTGACAAACGGATTTACCAAATCGGCCTTACTATGATAAACGGCGTGGGAGATATCCTGGCGCGTCATCTCCTGCAGGCTTTGGGAGAAGCAGAGGCTGTGTTTACTGAAAAGCAACAGTTGTTAGGAAGGATCCTGGTATCGGCAGCAATATTGCTGCCGAAATCAAACGCCCGGAAATCTTGCAACGGGCGGAAAAAGAGTTGGCTTTTATCGAGAAAAACAATATTTCCTGTTATTATCTGACTGATACAGATTATCCGGTGCGCTTGAGAGAATGTCCGGATGCCCCTATACTTTTCTATTTTAAGGGAAATACTAACCTTGATGCGACCCGTATCATCAGTATTGTGGGTACTCGCAACGCGACCGAATATGGTCGGGAGCTTACCGAATCCCTTATAAAAGACTTGGCAAAAGTGATCCCGGACTTGTTGGTCGTGAGTGGATTGGCTTACGGCATCGATATCTGTGCTCACCGGAACGCTTTGTACAACCGACTTCCGACTGTTGCTGTGCTGGCGCATGGCTTGGATCGTATCTATCCTTCCTGCCATCGGAATACGGCTGTCGAAATGCTGGAATCGGGCGGTCTGTTGACCGATTTTCCCAGCGGTACAGAACCAGACCGTCCAAATTTCCTCCGGAGGAACCGGATTGTCGCCGGAATCTCGGATTGTACGATCGTGGTTGAATCGGCAGAAAAAGGAGGCTCTTTGGTAACTGCCGATATTGCATTCTCTTATGGCCGGGATGTCTATAGCTTTCCAGGGCGTGTCGGTGACAGCCATTCCAAAGGATGCAACAATTTGATCCGACAAAATAAAGCCGGCCTGATCACTTCTGCGGACGATCTGCTCTCCGCTCTTTGTTGGGATATCCAAGCTGGGGCTACTCCCGTTCAAACGGAGTTGTTTTTCGCCGAAGCGGAAACATTCACCTCGGAACAAAATCCGGTTTTAGCCATTATGCGAACGCGGAATGAGATTCATATCAACGAGCTTGCCTCAGTGTTGGAGATACCGGTACATCAACTCTCTATGCTATTGTTCGAACTGGAAATAAACGGGAAGGTAAAAGCGTTGCCGGGAAATCTCTATAAGCTGTCCTGACCGGCTTTTTCGTATACGATTTGTATGTGGGAGAAGAAACGGAACCTCTATAAACAATTAAAGGCTGTCTCACGACAACCCCTAACCAACTTTGTTAACCTTAAATCTAATACTATTATGAAAAAACCACATTGCAAAGATACACTCGTCAAGAGCGTTTGTCAAGCATTTTGTCGCTAATACTTGTTAATCAGATGGGCATAAATAGCAAAAAAGATTTTAATCGGCTATAAAGAGTCCTTTAAACTGCGCTATTTTGTTAAATCGAGTCCTTGAAACAGGTACGGATAGTCCGTTTCGATCACGTCGGGACGAGTGCTGATCTCTGACCGGTAACCGGCGGTTTTCTCTGTTTCCGTTTTCGCGCGATCATGTGTCGGAGCAACGGAAATCATGCACATGACTCCGTTACGGTGCAGAGCGTCATACAGTGGTTGCTGTTCAGGCTTCATCTTCGGGCCTACATAAGCCATTACCTGTTTCCAGGGGATGCCGGCTTTTTCATAATTATCGAATTCTTCCCGATTCTTACACCAGCAAGAAAACATCGCATCCGGTTTCCGGTCGAGATAATAGCGGGCTTGACTGGCGTTATGTACCGTGTACATGACGTTAACAGGCTTTTCTGTTTCTATAAAATCAGCCATAACTTCTAAAGGTACATCCTTGATATCCAAATTCAGGATTGTTTTGCCTTTGCTCCATTCCAGGCATTCTTTTAAAGTTGGAATTTTGAAGGCTGTCACGTTGCCGTTTCGGTCCACCAGATTGAATTGTTGCAGTTCTGCATAAGTGTAATCTGAAACCTTTCCTTTCCCGGTAGTTGTCCGGTCGATGGTTTCGTCGTGCATCAATACGATTATCCCGTCTTTTGTCAAACGCGGATCTATCTCGAAAAACGATTCCATATAGGACAAGGTCTTTTCGAATGATTCGATGCAGTTCTCCGGATAGCCGTCTAGCATTCCACCACGATGTCCACTGATTACAATCGGGCGATCGGGAGCATACCGGAAATAGGCTTGTAGATCCCGGCTGTTCTTCACAGTAATGTAATGAGGATTTTGTTCTTTGTCTGAAGCCAAAAGATTCCCGGCAGGCATAAACCCCCTAAAAGGAGTACCAAAATAAAAGATAGCATTTTCATGATATTGTATTTATATAGATTCTTTGTCAATTATGCGGCTTAAAAGTAAGACTTTTTATCAGTGGCGTACTATAAAAGCACTATAAAAACATGAAAATATGACAGGCAACAAGATGTGCAAAGAAAGAGGCAGGTATATAAAAAATTAAGGATTGTCATCTCGACAACCCCTAACCAACTTTGTTACCCTTAAATCTAATACTATTATGAAAAACCACAATGTAAAAATACACTAGCTAAGCTTGTTTGTCAAGCCTTTTACGGATAATATATGTTAAGCTCTAATAGCTATTTTGTCAAAAAAAATGTTGGCTATTTATAAACTATACAGATTCCATGTAAAAACTGCTAATTCAAATACTTTTTATCGTCGGAAAAAGTGAAATCCCATGCTTAAAAAGTGTCCCCTTGGAGTATATAAAATCATTAATTAATATAGGGGGGATGTTTTGGTGTGGCTGCTTATAGATAAATTCCTTTTTGGCGCATGCAGCGAATAGATGATGGATTATTAATTGTTAATACAAATTAACGCATTATTTCTTGCATATTTACGATGTATTCGTAGATTTGCGATACGATCGTAAAAAATAATATAGAAACATGGAAAGATTAACAAGACAGGAAGAGGATGTAATGCGCTGGATCTGGCAGATCGAGCCGTGTTTTATCAAAGACATCCTGGCGAAGTATGAAGAGCCTAAGCCTCCTTATACGACACTCGCTTCTATTGTGAAGAATCTGGAACGTAAGAAATACGTGAAAGCGAAACGTTACGGAAATACTTACGAATACAGGCCGCTGATCCCACAGGAGGAATATAAACGGACGTTTATGGGAAGTGTGGTGAACAACTATTTCGAGAACTCTTATAAGGAAATGGTCTCCTTTTTTTGCTAAAGAACAGAAGATATCGACCGATGAGTTGAAAGAGATTATCGATATGATTGAAAAAGGACGAGAATAAACTGTTAAATACATAATGCCATGACACCGGAATTTGCCTACTTCTTGAAGGTAAATGTAGCTTTTATACTCCTTTATGCCTTCTACCGGCTGTTCTTTTATAAGGACACCTTCTTTAAACTACGCCGTACCATCTTGTTGGCATTTTTCGGGGTGTCATTGCTTTATCCGCTGATGAATATTCAGGATTGGATCCGGGAGCAGGGGCCGATAGTGGAAGTCATACAAATGTATTCAGCCATTTTGCCCGAAACGACAATAACCCCGGCAATGTTCCCCAAACAAATTGGCATGATTTGTTACTTCCCGGTATTTTTATCTTTATTGGAGCGGTGTAATTGCCTTATCGTTCCGTTTTTTAGTGCAGTTGAGCAGCATCTTGTTACTGGCACGGCGGTCGGAAGTGACTTTGATCCGTAACGTACGTGTACATCTGTTGAATAAACCGGCCGGTCCTTTTTCTTTTTTCCGGCTGGTATTTCTGCATCCCGACAGCCATTCCGAGAAAGAGATCGATGAGATTTTGGTACACGAGTGTACGCATGTCAGCCAGTGGCATTCGATTGACGTGATTATTTGCGAATTGGTTTGTATCATCTGTTGGGTGAATCCGTTTGTCTGGCTGTTGAAAAGAGAGGTACGTCATAATCTGGAATATTTGGCGGATGATACGGTACTTGAATCGGGCTATGACAGTCGTAGCTACCAATATCACCTTTTGGGGTTGGCACATACCAATAGATCGGTGACCTCTTTATCTAATAACTTTAATATGCTGCATCTGAAAAATCGGATCAGCATGATGAATAAGAAACGTTCCCGGAGCATAGGGAGGACGAAATACCTGATTTTTATACCGGTTGTGGGCACCTTTGCTGATTTTGAGCAATGTCGATGCATTGGCCCGGATCACGGACGAACTGACGGAAAGCACGTTTGCCGATGTCTTACTACCGGAGGCTATCTTGCCGTTCCCTTTTGTCGGTGATGCTTCTCCTGCTGAAAAACGTGAGGAGTATGTGCTATCGGAGGAAGGAATTGAGGCTGCCAGACGTGCCCGTAACCAGGTGTTTACCGTTGTGGAGGTAATGCCGGAATTCCCTGGCGGACAGGGTGCTCTGCTGAAATTCCTGGCGACGAATGTCAGATACCCGGAATCGGCCGTTAAAAATGGTATAGAGGGACGGGTTAGCTGTTCTTTCGTTGTTGGAAAAGACGGGGCTATCTCGGAGGCAGAAGTGATTCGTGGGGTAAGTCCGGAACTGAATGAGGAGGCTTTGCGTGTGATAAACTCCATGCCGGTATGGTCGCCGGGAAAACAGCGGGGCAAAGCGGTTAATGTCAAATATACGGTACCGGTAACTTTCCGGCTTTCCGGTGGAAAGAAAAAAACATCCTCTCGTATCGTGCAGAGGCAGATTAAAGAAGTCGATACGTCCGGTCGTGTCTTTACGGTAGTGCAACAGATGCCGGAATTTCCGGGTGGACAGGCTTCGTTGTTGAAATATCTGGCAACACGCATAAAATATCCGGCTATTGCTCAGGAGAATGGAATACAAGGACGTGTCTCTTGCTCTTTCGTTGTCGACACGGATGGAAGTTTGAAAAATATTGAAGTGATCCGTGGAATCGATCCTTCGCTGGACAGGGGAGGCTGTCCGGGTGATCCGGGAAATGCCGAAATGGAATCCTGGCGTACAAAACAATATGGCTGTAGCCGTAAAATATACGGTTCCGGTTACTTTCCGTTTGCAGTAATTGACCAGAATCGGTCATTAATACGATACCATTATGAAATGTAAGTTTTCTCTATTACTGTTTCTTTGCGTACTGTCCCTTTGGGGACAGGCGCAGAGTCTTAATCTTCAGGAATTGGTCAATAAAAACAATTTCAGGAAGTTGTAGCACGTGCGGATAGTCTTACTCCTGCCGATTCAGCCGATTATGCTACAATGTCGGCAATCGGGCAGGCGTATGAGGGGCTGTTACGCTATAAGGAGGCCTATCAGTGTTTTTCTCATTGCTTGAAGATGGATACGAACAATGTGGATGCATTGAATGCCGTTGCCAGGAATGCGATCAATTTCGGAAGGATAGCGGAAGCTAAACAATGTTATCGTAAAGTATTGGGAACCGACAGCATGAATTTCTATGCCAACTATCAGTTGGCGCGTCTCTATTATCAGTTGGGAGATTATGGTCGAGCGACGGAACACTATCATATACTTGCTTCCATCGAAGGTGAAAATCCTTCTATCCTGACTGGGCTGGCTGATTGCCATATTAAAAGAGGGACCGGTCCTAATACGATGATCGCTCTTTCTTTGTATGCCCGTGCTTTGGAGCTGAACCCGGAAAATGTGCGTGTGGCATCTTCTCTGATAAATACGTTATTGCGGATGGGGGACGGACAGGGAGCTTTGCAGGTGTGCGATACCGCCTTGTTCTATAATCCGGATAACAGCCAGATACGGCAGAGTAAAGGGATGGCTCTCTATATGACGAAAGATTATAAGCAGGCTGATTCAGTCTATACCGGTCTATTGGCCGATGGCGATTCTTCTTTTTTGAATCTTAAATATGCGGGGGCGGCCCGCTATATGTCCAGTCATGCACTTGATGGGGTCGAGCTGCTGGAGAAGGCCTATGAAATAGATTCGACGGATGTGGAAACAGTCATGTTGTATGGCGCTTCCCTGGGAAAAACATACGACCGTAAACGGGCTTATGAGCTTTTCGATCTGGCGGAAACGAATATGCAGCCGAAAAAATTCCTAGTTAATATGTTGACGACCTTCCGAGGTGATGCCTTGGAAAGGGACGGCCGTTGGCCCGAAGCGGAAAAGCTGTATTATGCCGCATGGAAGGAAGACCCAACCCAGTTGCACTTCCTGTATAAGATCAGTACACAATACTGGGATGTCGATCCGGGACTCTTTCAGCAGGAGGAAAAATTGCAAAAGACGATTTTCAGTAGATACACTTACCTGACAGCCTATATGAAGACAGACAAGTCGCAAAAGTATCTTTATAATTACCGCCCTTTCTTGGAAGCGGTTTGTGAAGATGCCTTTTTCCGGAATGCCGATGAAGTGACGATGTTGGCTCCCGATGGGAAGAAGACGAAGTTGGCTGTCGCTGATCTGCGTGCCTTGGTCGCCCAACTGCCGCAGATGCCGGAAGATGAACGTTTGAGGCGCGAGAAGATGCAGGAACATATTAAAAAAGCCAGGGAAAAAGAAAAGGAATTGCGTAAAAGCGATGCTAAACTCGATACGCTCGCCCTGAGTAAGGAAGAAAAAAGAGAAAGCACGGAAAATGTTGAAAGACGCCGACTTGGAATAGATAGAATATCTGAACAATATAATCGATATAAATATGGAATATAGAAGAGTATTTCTGTTGAGTGTAGTCGTGTTTCTTTCGGCTTGTGCGGGAAAGAATGTCGAACAACCGGTAACTGTCGAATTCGAACCTGTGGAGTCGGAGTATCCGATAACCATTCCGTTCGAGGCAGGAGTCGGTGTCGAGCGGGAGATTAAGTTGAGCGATATTGCCGATTCCGTACAGTATGTTCCGTTGGAAACGAATGATAAGTGCCTGATCGATTTTATAAATTCGGGGAAGGTGGTAAAGACCGGTAAATATTGGTTTGTTTCCAGTAATACGAGGTTGTATCAGTATACGACGGATGGAAAGTTTGTCAGGAACATCGGTTCGAGGGGTGGTGGTCCCGGACAATTCAACTATTTCCAACAGATAGATGTGAACGAGGATACGGGATTGATCTTTATGCTGACAACTTCCGGGAAGATCAATGTCTATGAGATGGAAACCGGAAAATTCCTTTATGACATAAAGATACCGGATAAGGAAACGGCACAATTTGCCATGTTGAATGATACCTTGGTGGCGACCTTCATGTTGAATAGCAGTGGGCAACAAAAAAGAACGTATCTATATCTCCAGCCAAAAAGAGAATATATTGAATACCTTTTATCGTTCGGACCTGTTTGAAGTCAAAAGCGGAACTCGGTGGCTGATGATGAGTGGCATAGACAGATACATGTTCCGCTATAAAGATTTGATTTGCTACAAAGAGTTTTACAATGATACTTTGTTCGTTGTGACGGAAAAGGAGCTCCAACCCCGTTATATCTTCGATTTAGGCAAATATTCCATCCCCATTGACTGTCGCATGGAAGCCTGCGATGGTGACTGGAAGACCTACAACACGATTGCTGCTCCATATATCCGCAACCAGGTGATAGAAACCGATTCATTGCTTTTTATGCCTTATAATTATTGGGCGGGAGAAAAACAACGGGAGCGTCATATGGTGCTTTACGACAAAAAGGCAAAGGAATGTTTTTCCGTTCCGGGAGGTTATATCAAGAACGACTTCCCCGGTGCTTTGCCTTTGCGTCCGGCGACTTCTTTGGACCGGAACACTCTGGTCTCTGTCTGGGAGGCCGGTGATATTATGAAAGAAGCAGAAAAGAATCCGGGAGTCCTGGAACATCCCCAATTGAAAAAATTGACAGAAGATGATAATCCGGTATTGATGGTCGTTTATATGAAATAAGCTATGATGCGTTTTGTTGGAATAGTACTATTGATCGGGCTGGTTGCCGGCTGTTCGCCTAAGCAACCGGTCCCGGTCCGTATTGGTTATGTGGAAACGGATGTTCCGTCAAGTAGCCAGTGTGTGGAAATAACCGGTGCTTTCCAGGGCCGGCCGTATCAGTTACGAATGGCATATTCCCAAAACGGGAAGGTGAGTTATAAAATATTGAACGAGACGCCTTGCATTATGCAAGATACGGTTTTGCGCCTACAGATGGCAGTCGAGCCAGTCCACAAACATACGGCACGTTTTACATTGAATGTCGATTCTTTACAAATAACCAAGGAGATAGAACTGGAAGATATCCTGCACTGTATCTTATTGGAAACCTATCCCGACCGCCCTTTTTCTACTTCAGATACGATCCCGCTTACTTCCTACACCAGTGGTGCTTTGCGCGAAATACTGGTAGACGGAAAATTACTACAGGGCGGCAGCTATTGCGATGTACGGAATGCCAAACTGTCGCCGCAAGAGTGGCATAAGGCTTTTGATATGAAAGAATATATCTGGTTCGAGCTGTTGTTTGTTGGAAAATAGACGGCACATGTTATGTTTTTTCAATCCTTTTATTGCGTGAGGTGATAACAAAATATATCTTTGCCATTGGATATAAATAAGGTATTCGTTATGAAGTAGTAACGATTGATAAGAGTCTGCTCGTAGAAGAATAGATCTGTGGATAACAACTAAAAAAGGGATTGTGATGATGAAGAAATACCTGTCTCTTTTGCTTATATGCTTGCTTGCCTGGCCTGGGATGGCGGGAGAACGCAAGAAAGTCGCAGTCGTGTTGGGCGGTGGCGGTGCAAAAGGTGTGGCGCATATCGGGGTATTGAAAGTGTTGGAGGAAGCCGGTATACCGATCGATATCGTGGCTGGGACCAGTATGGGGGCGATTGTCGGGAGGTTTGTATGCGATCGGTTACAGCCCGGATGAGATCAAAAGAATGGTAGAGTTGCAAGACTGGGATATGTTGTTGAGCGACAAAGTGAAACGTAGTCATCTCCTCTTCCTGAAAAAGAGAAGGCGGAGCGTTATATAGTCTCTTTACCTTTCGGGTTGGAGAAGAAAGACCGGGTGATCGATGGAGTTGTGAAAGGCCAGAACTTGCAAAACCTCTTTTCGGACCTGACGATCGGTTATCACGATTCGGTCGATTTTAATTCTTTTCTGATCCCGTTTGCTTGTGTGGCGGTCGATATGGTTAGTGGTAAAGACTATGTATTCCACAAAGGCAGCCTTCCGCTTGCCATGCGTGCCAGTATGGCGATTCCGGCGGTGTTTACCCCTGTCCGGCTGGACAGTATGGTGCTTGTCGATGGCGGGTTGAACAATAACTATCCGGTGGATGTCGCACTTGCTATGGGAGCGGATATCGTTATCGGCGTGGATTTGGCAACGAGCGATCTGCGTAGTTACGACCGCCTGCATTCTCCCGGTGACATCGCAACGCAGATCATCGCTTTACATGGCTATGACAAATATGAGCGGAACCGTGACCGGACCGATCTGCTGTTTCGTCCGGATATGGAACCTTACCGTTCTTCCAGTTTTGCTCCTGCAGCTCTTGATACGATGTTACACAGGGGAGAAGCTGATGCTCGCCGTCATTGGAACGAAATCATGGCTTTGAAGCGTAGGATCGGTCTTTCGGATACCGATACCTTTTCTATACAGTCGCGGCGCCTGGCGCATCGTCCTGTTTTGCCTGCTGATACATTCTATGTCCGTCATATTCGTTTCGATGGAGCCGATCCGCGCGACCTGAACTGGTTGCATCGTATCTGTGCGCTAAAGGAGAACAGTCATATTACGTTGAAGGAACTGCGCAAATCCATGTCTATTCTGGTCGGGACAAATGCCTATGCTTATGTAAACTACAAACTGACCGGCGAGAGCCAGCAGGATCTGGTCTTGACCTTGCAGCCTAAATCGGAAAGTTCTGTGAATTTAGGTATACGTTTCGATTCGGAGGAAATCATCGGAGTGTTGGTGAATGCCACCTATCATAAGGGGAAACGGAATCATTCCCGTTTTGCTTTTTACCGGGCGTGTGGGGAGTAAGATATCTTCTGCTATGCTGGATTACTCGATAGAACGTTCTCCGCTGCGCAATTTCAATTTGTCGTATAAGTTCAGCTATAATAATTTGGACATTTATGAGAAGGGAGATAAACGGTTTAACACCACCTATACACACCATCTTGCAGAATTCGCTTATTCGGATATGAACTGGTTGAGCTTTAAGGTGAAGGCCGGACTGCGTTATGAATATTTTAATTATAATTCCTTTCTTTACACAGGGAGTGATGAATTGTATACTGTGAAACCGGAGGGCTTTTTTAGTTATTTCGCATCGGCACATCTCGAAACATTGGACCGGCGGTATTTCCCAAATAGGGGAGTTTCTTTGGAGGCGGACTATTCACTCTATACGGACAACTTTGTGAAATATAACGGTAGCTCTCCTTTCTCGGCTATCGGCTTGAAGTTTATGACGGTTTGTCCCATTAGTTCACGTTTGAGTTTGTTGCCTGCGTTTTACGGGCGTGTCCTGATCGGGGAAATACGGCTTTTCCGTTCTTAAATGCGATCGGTGGGGAGACGTTCGGACGTTATTTGTCTCAGCAATTGCCTTTTGCCGGGATCAATCATGTGGAAATCCTGGATAATTCGGTCGTGGTGGCTCGCCTCCAGCTCCGGCAACGTATTGCGGGGAACAATTATATCACGCTGACCGGCAACTATGGCATTCATAACAACGATTTTTTTCATCTGCTGGAGGGGAAAAGCCTTTGGGGAGGCAGCCTGGGATATGCCTATAACAGTATTGCCGGTCCTTTGAGTGCAACGTTCGGCATGTCCAACCGTAATTCGCATTTGCAGTTTTATATGAATTTGGGATTTATGTTTTAAATAATATATCAAAGGATGAATGCAGAAATAATACAATTCCTGACGGAACTGCGTCAGAACAATAACCGGGAATGGTTTCAGGCCAATAAAAGCCGTTACGATTCCCTTCGCAAGGGCTTTATTGACGAAGTACAACAATTGATTGACCGGATCGCCCTCTTCGATCCGGAAATAGCCGGATTGGAGGCGAAAGATTGCCTGTTCCGCATTTACCGGGATATTCGTTTTCACCGGACAAGACTCCGTATAAGATTCATTTTGCAGCCTATATGGCTTCCTGTGGCGGACGGGGCAGTGAGCGTGCCGGCTATTATATTCATCTTGAACCGAGTGGCTGCCTGCTTTCGGGAGGCGTTTGGTGTCCGCCGCCTGCCTTGCTGAAAGCACTCCGTAAAGACATTTATGAAAATATAGAAGATTTTGTCGCCATCATGGAAAAGCCGGCTTTCAAGAAGACATATCCGACAATGGAGGGTGAAGTCCTGAAACGTATGCCTGCCGGCTATCCTTCCGATTTCAAATATGACGAAATCCTACGTCACAAAGATTTCAGTGTTGTCTCCTATAAACCGGATGAATTCTTTTTCGAACCGGATTGGATGGATAAGGCCGTTGAAGATTTCAAACTTTTATATCCGTTCAACCAATTCTTGAATTATACGGTGGATGAGTATTTAGGAAGAGTCTGATTGTCTCGTCCTGAAATAGGTTGACCATGCCTCTTCGGTTTCACCTCTATATATTTAAGTGAAAAACAAAGACGTTACAATATCAATTAATCAACAAATACACAGGTATTAACAGCTATTACTTCCACTCCTTTGCTTTTCGCCCTTAGTCGAAAAGGTTTTTGACCAGTGTCGAAAGGGCTTTTGACCAAGGGCGAAAAGGTTTTCGACTAAGGGCAAAAGGTCTATGAGCAGGCGGTATGACAACAGTAGCATGGCGATTGTCACTTAAATAGAGCCTTCCGGAGCTGATTTGGTCTCTGATGAAGGTTGACGCTTACTTTCAATATATATTTTCTGTGTTTCGTAATATTTTTATCGAAAAACAATAAAAATATTTGGTGGAGTCAGAAATAATATATTCTTTTGAATATCGAAAAACGATAAATATTATTTGAAAAACGAACAATAATTACATAAAACATTATGAAACAATTCTTCAAAACGGTATTTGCATCCACGCTGGGAGTGTTGGTTGCTTTGGGAATCGTAACAATGGGTTCCATTTTTTTCATCATAGGAGTAGCCGCCAGTGCTGACGGCTCTTCCGAGTACAAACCGGATAAGAACACGGTGTTCAAATTGTCTTTGGATGGTGTCTTGGTCGATCAGGCTGTGAAGAATCCTTTTTCGGAACTGATGGGAGAAAGTAGCAATCAAATGGCTGTGTCGGATGTGATCAAAGCGATCCGCCGTGCAAAGGCAAACGATAATATTAAAGGTATTTATCTGGAAGCCGGTTCGCTTTCTACAGGCTTTGCAGGGATTGAGGCGATCCGCCGCGAGTTGGAGGACTTTAAGGATAGCGGTAAGTTTATCGTGTCATACGGCGATTATTATACGCAGGGGGCTTATTACCTGTGTAGCGTAGCTGACTCTGTTTTCCTAAATCCGCAAGGTAGCGTCTCGGTGGTTGGTCTTGCATCACAGGGGTTGTTTTTTACCGGGTTGGCTGAGAAAATCGGAGTGGAACATTATATCTTTAAGGTTGGAACTTATAAGAGTGCCGTAGAGCCGTTTTTCCTGAAAAAGTTTAGCGATGCCAATCGTGAACAGTTGACTTCTTTCTTGGGCAGCGTATGGGGGAACTTGACAACCGCTATCGAGAAAAGCCGTAATATCTCTTCCGACGAATTGGATCGTTACCTGAACGAAGGTCTTGCAATGGGCCAGGCTTCCAATGCTGTCGATTATAAATTGGCGGACGGGCTTCGTTATCGGTATGAGGTGGAAAACTGTGTGAAAGAAATGGCCGGACAGGATGTGAAGGGCAAGCTGAAAACTGCCGGAGTGGACAAAATTGTCTCTATCAAAGTAAAAGAAAAAGAGAACAAGAATAAGATCGCTGTCTTGTATGCGGAAGGTGAAATCCGAGACGAAGATTCTTCTTCTCCTTTCAGTGCCGACGAACAGGTTATTTCAGAAGAAATGGCAAATAAACTGCGCAAGCTGAAAGATGACGATGATGTAAAAGCCGTAGTCTTTCGTGTGAACTCTCCGGGCGGTAGCGCTTATATCTCCGAACAGATATGGAAAGAAATGGTCGAGCTGAAAGCTAAGAAGCCGATCGTTGTTTCAATGGGTAACTATGCCGCTTCTGGTGGCTATTACATCTCTTGTGCCGCAAACAAGATTGTCGCCGAACGTACGACTTTGACAGGTTCAATCGGTGTATTCGGTGTCGTCCGTAATTTTACCGGAACATTTGATAAGGTAGGTGTAACTACGGATATCGTAAAGACAAATACATTCGCTGATTTGGGGGGACATCAGTCGTCCGATGCGTGAAGATGAAAAGGCGTTGATCCAGCGTGGTGTAGAACAAACATATGATTTATTCCTGACCCGTTGCGCAGATGGCCGCGGCATGACAAAAGCTGAGATCGATTCGATCGGACAAGGACGTGTATGGACAGGCGAACAGGCATTGGAAAGAGGTTTGGTCGACCAGTTGGGCGGCATGGATGATGCGATCAAAGAGGCTGCGACTTTAGCGGAATTGACTGATTATTCTGTAATAGTAGCAGATGGCCCGAAAGATTTCTTTACCAAATTCATGGAGAAGCAGATGGATGAAGCAAAAGTCTCCATCGCCAAATCTGTAATGGGCGAAGAGCAATTCAAACTGTTCTCAACGATCCGCCGGGCTGAAACGGAATCCGGTATTATTGCCCGTATGCCGTTTGATATAAAAGGTTTATAATGGAAGGTAGGGCGGGGTTTGCCCGCCCTTCTTCTTAAGCAAGAATGCTATAGGTTATGAAAAAGCAATTGAATTTAATCTGTGTTTTGATATTTTTCTTTGTCGGTTTGTCTTTGGTTCCGAGCATCTATTCGATGGGTAATGCATTTGTGGACGGTTTCAAAGAAGGAATGTCACAGGCTGAAGAAGCGCATGAGCAGGGAACAACAAACATTAGTGCGGGAATATTAAGCCCGATGACTCTTAGTTTATGGCCGAAATCTTTGGCTGCCACTTCAGATAAGCTATTCAATCAGAAGGATCAGGAGTGGTATCCGGCTTCACATATCAAGACATTGGTCTGGGCGAAATCCAAAGATGTTGGAATTGCAAGATATGTAAGTTTCCTTATACTGATCGGTCTGTTCTTTATTATAAAAGCGATCATCCAATTCTATAAGCTTATCAATGCGATTAATCACGAGGTGATATTCGATTGGATGAATGTACGCCGTTTGAATCGCATCGGACGCAATCTGCTGATCTCTTTCATACTGACACAAGCTTATATGATAACGAATTACTGGGAGGCAACCCGATTATTCGAGTTGGAAGGTTATGAACATAATTTCTGGTGTGACTTTCAGCCGATGACATTGATAATGGGCCTGATTGCTTTATTGGTAGGTCGTATTTTTGCAATCGGTCTGCAGATGAAAGAGGAACAGGAGTTGACAATTTAAGAATCTGATCATGATAAATAAGACACAAGCGATGTCTTTTTTATTGTTCCGGCAGTTTGAGTCTATGTATTCTTTCGGATATGATTGTGAATGGAATTTCGGTCTTGCTTATAATTTATTACCCGAATGTCTGTTCCGTATATGAAATAATGGGGAATGCCCTTTACTGGGTTCTCCGTTCTTAGTATAATATTATCTGCTGCCTGTATTTATTGCTTGAATCGGAGTTTGAGTATTCCAGCTTGGCAAACATCTGGAGATGCGGGTAGTGAAATTCATAATGTTGTAATTGACGAATAATCAGAGGAGTAAGATATGGCTATAATAGTGAATTTGGATGTGATGATGGCAAAAAAGAAAGATCACTTTGGGTGATTTGGCCGATCGTATCGGTATTACCCCGGCAAATCTTTCGATCCTAAAGACGGGTAAAGCCAAAGCTATACGCTTTTCTACTCTTGAGGCAATTTGTAAGGAGCTCGATTGCCAACCGGCGGATATACTCGAATTTAAGGAAGATGAAACGTGAAGTCTTGGATATGAATGATTATTTTCTTACAATATGTAAGTATGCCAGGCCATATAAAGGCGGATGAAGTGCTTAATATTGTTAAATTAGATGTGTATGATGACAATATGTAAGCAAAAGTTTGGTTGGTTATGGAATAGTACCTACATTTGCACCGCAATTTGAAAGTAATCTTAAAGTAATAATTATATGAAGACTTCGATTTTAAGTAAAAGCATTCTTGTTCTTGCAGTTATGTTCTTGTGTAATCTTGCAATGAGCGCAGCCTCTCCCAGAGAGTACATGTATGATACGAAGGAAGAGAATGGTAAGGTTATTTCAAAAGTCATTTTCTTAAATGACAATGGGCTTTTGAATAAAGAAGTTAAATATGAATTTTCTTACAATGAAAACGGCAAAGTGTCAGAAAAGAAGGCATATCGCTGGAATAAGAGTAAGGATGAGTGGGTTCCCTATTATCTGACGACTTATTCATACGATGCAGAAACAGGGGAAATCAACACCACATACGGAATGTGGGATAAAAAAGAAGAAAAGTTTTAGCTTAAATGTCCAGAATATGGTTGCTCCGGCAACAAGTTATAACGACATTTTCTCATAATACCTATTTTAGAATATTTCATAGACACAACCGAAAATGGCGCGAATAACAAAAGACGTGAGTCCCTGTTATTAGCGCCATTTTTTTTACTCCGATCATTTTCGTGAGATCACGAAAATGATCGGAGTTTATCTTGTTTTTATTTAATGATCTTCTCTATTTCCGAAAGATTCTTCTCTACATCGGCGTCTGTGACTTCGTAGTTTGTCAGGTCGCCTGCCAGATACTGGTCGTAAGCGGCCATGTCGATCAAGCCGTGACCGGACAGGTTGAACAGGATCGTACGTGGTTTGCCTTCGATTTTAGCCTGCTCTGCTTCGCGAATAGCGGCAGCGATAGCGTGGGAAGATTCGGGTGCCGGTATAATGCCTTCGCTCTGAGCGAATAACGTGGCAGCTTTGAATGTTTCAAGCTGCTGGATATCTACAGCATCCATCAGGCCGTCTTTCTTTAATTGGCTGACGATAGAACCTGCACCGTGATAACGCAGACCGCCTGCGTGTATATTGGCCGGGGCGAAGTTATGCCCTAAAGTGAACATCGGAAGCAGTGGCGTGTAGCCGGCTTCGTCACCGAAGTCGTACTGGAATTGTCCACGTGTCAGTTTCGGGCAGGAGGCCGGTTCGGCAGCCACGATACGGATATTTTTTCCTTGTGTCAGCTTATGACGCAGGAATGGGAATGCAATACCGGAGAAGTTTGAACCACCACCGAAACAAGCGATAACTACGTCCGGGTATTCTCCCGCCATCTCCATTTGTTTTTCAGCTTCCAGGCCGATAACTGTCTGGTGGAGCATCACATGGTTCAGCACGCTACCCAATACATATTTACAATTGGGCGTCTGCATAGCCAACTCGACCGCTTCGGAGATGGCTGTTCCCAGGCTTCCCTGATAATTCGGGTGCTTGGTGATAATGTCGCGGCCCGCACGTGTACTCATACTGGGCGAGGCGATCACCTCGGCTCCGAACGTCTGCATGATAGAACGGCGGTAGGGTTTCTGGTTGTAGCTGACCTTTACCATATAGACAGCCAGTTCCAATCCGAAATGTTTGGCGGCCATAGCCATGGAAGCTCCCCATTGTCCGGCGCCTGTTTCGGTCGTGACATTGGTCACGCCTTCCTTTTTGCAGAAATAGGCCTGCGGAATAGCGGAATTCAGTTTATGAGATCCGACAGGGCTGACACTTTCGTTCTTGAAGTAGATGTGAGCCGGCGTGTCGAGTGCTTTTTCAAGTCCGTAAGCGCGGACCAACGGAGTCGGACGCCAGATTTTATACATGTCGCGAACTTCTTCCGGGATTTCGATCCAGGCATCCGTCTGGTTCATCTCCTGGTCTACCACTCCTTTGGCAAATAGAGGATAGAGATCTTCAGGCTTGAGCGGTTCCTTTGTTTTGGGGTTGAGCGGAGGAAGCGGTTTATTCTCAATGTCTGCTACGATGTTGTACCAGGCTGTAGGAATATCTTTCTCCTGCAGTAAAAATTTCTTACTTTCCATGATGTTGTTATGTAGTTTACATTATTAATCGATTTGGCCTTTAAGGCTTACAACTTGGAAGCAAAGTAACAAATAATATTTCGTTCTTCAAATGAAATACAGGAAAATATATATCTTTGTGGCTCAACTCTGTTAAACTGGTAACAAACTATAAGAATGAAAAAAGCTGATATTACTGCTGGCCGGCATCTGCATGGCCTTTCCGGCATTCCACATCTTGGATTAATTTCACTTGCGGGACGAAATGGAAGGGGCACTTCTTTGCCGGTTATACCAAGAACTTGGAAACGGCCGACGTATTAGTTTCCGCCACCGAGTATGGTATGGGATTGGATATAGACCAGTTTTCTCTACCAATATCGCTTTCTCCTACAATCTGCCCCATTGGCAAATCGGTATGGAATATATGCCGACGACAGCTTGGTATGGTGATACGGACAAAGCCTTTGGCAAGACCGTCAATACGCATAGTGTCACGAACCATCGTATATTGGGACTTGTGATGTATTACTTTTAAAGGCTCGAAGAATTTCCCTGTTCCTTTTTCCAAGCGTTTTTCAGAGCTCTAAGAATTATCTTTGAATAAAACTGATGGTTCCCTATAGTGGAACTACGACTTGCTTGGTGTGAATGTATTAAAATGTTATTCTCTCCGTTTTTTGTATGGGTGTCAGGGAGGCTTTTACCAGGATATTTCCTGTTTTTCGGATAAGGTTAAGGTGTAGTAAGACTCTTCTTGTTTTGCAGTAATCCCAAACTTCCTTACCTTTGCAATCAATTTGAAAAGACAGAAATGAAAAGATATTTGCTACTCTTCGCGGCCTTATGCATGGTTATGGCCGGTCATGCTCAGAAAAAGAATTTTTCTTATAAATTTTATGGACAGGTGCGTGGCGACCTGTTTTATAATTCACGTGCCAATGCTGAAATTGTGGATGGGCTATTCCACCTTTATCCTAAAGACAAGAATTTGGATGCCGAAGGTAATGACCTGAATGCCACGGCAAACGGGAGTTTCTATCTGCTCTATTCCCGTTTGGGAGTAGACGACGGGGCCGAATATCGGGAAAGCCGTGACAACAGCCAAGTTAGAGGCGGATTTTCGCGGCTCCGGAAGCAACTGGGCGGTCTTGCGTATTCGCCATGCTTATGTCAACTTAGATTGGGGAAAATCGGCGGTATTGGTAGGACAAACCTGGCATCCGTTGTTCGGCGATGTATCTCCGCAAATGTTGAACCTTTCGACCGGTGCGCCTTTCCAACCGTTTAACCGTAGCCCTCAGATCCGTTACCGGTACACGTCGGGCAAAGGGTTGCAGCTGACAGGAGCCGTGTTGTGGCAGTTGCAGTATTTGTCTGCCGGCCCGAACGGAAAAAAGCGAGGAATATATCAAGAACAGCTGCATCCCGGAAGTCTACGTCTCGGCTGATTATAAGGTTGATGGTTTGATTGCCGGCGTCGGCATGGAAGTGCTGTCCTTGAAACCCCGACAGCAAACGACGGTGGACGACCGGGTGTATAAAGTGAACGAGCGGGTCACTTCGTTGTCTTTTGAGGCACATGCCAAATATATGACTCAGGATTGGGTGATTGCAGGTAAGACGTTGCTGGCTTCCAATCTGACGCAAGCCTGTATGTTGGGTGGTTATGCGGTTACCTCTGTCGATCCGCGTACAGGTGAACAGGAGTATACGCCTTACCGTCATTCCATGACTTGGCTGAATATAGTCTATGGCAAGAAATGGAAACCGGGAATCTTTGTCGGCTATCTGAAGAACTTAGGAACAGGGAAAGACGATTGCCGGGCCGACCTATGGTGTCGGATTGGAGGTGGATCAGGTGTTTACTACCAACCTCCAACTCTCTTATAATCTGCCCCACTGGAAGCTGGGAGTGGAATACAGTCCTTCTCTTGCCTGGTATGGAGATATGAATGCGGAAAATGGTAAAATAGAAAACACGCATTCGGTGACGAACCACCGTGTGTTGGGTGTTCTGATCTATATGTTTTGATGAAAAAGATATTGGTTATAGGTGCTAATGGGTTTGTCGGGAGAAGAATCCTGGATAACCTTTCGGAGAACGGGGCCTGCGAAGTATTCGGCTGTTCCCTTCATCCGGATATCCGTCCGGGAGGGAACCATACTTCCGTCCGGTTGGACATCAACGACTATCCGGCGGTGGAGGCCTTGTTCGACCATATCTGTCCTGATGTCGTTGTCAATTGTTCGGCTCTTTCCGTCCCGGATTATTGCGAGCAGCACCGTGAGGAGGCGTATGCCATTAACGTGTCGGCGGTAGAGAACTTGGCGTATTGTTGCGAGCATCAGGGGAGCCGATTGATCCATTTGTCGACAGACTTTGTGTTTGACGGGAGAAGTGACCGTCTTTATACGGAAGAAGATCTGCCCGCTCCGCTCAATTACTATGGCGTGACCAAGTATCAGGGAGAACAGGCGGTAGCGAGTATTTGCCGCAACTATGCTATTGTCCGTGTGGTTGTCGTCTATGGGAAAGCGTTGCCGGGACAGCATGGCAATGTCCTTCAATTAGTCAAGAACCGCTTGGAAGCAGGGCAAGAGATCCGTGTCGTCGCCGATCAATATCGCACACCGACTTGGGTAGAGGATATTGCCGACGGAGTGGAACGGCTTGTGCATACCGATGATTCCGGTATTTATCATATCTGTGGCGCGGAATATCTTTCTATCGCAGAAATGGCGTAGCGTGTAGCCGATTATTTCGGACTGGATCGTTCACTGATCTGTCCGGTCACAACGGAAGAGATGAAGGAGGCAACGCCACGTCCACGCAATAGCGGACTGTCCATCGAAAAAGCAAAACGCGAATTGGGCTATCGCCCGCATACGCTGGAAGAAGGACTGAAAGAAATGAAGATATAATTTAGGCACGGATTACACGGAAAGAAAATAAATTTATCCGTGTAAATCCGTGCCTAAAAGATCCTGATAAAGGAGTTTTGACATCTCCTTCTCTTTATATCCAAATATCGTATATCGTTTATCCGATATTCTTTACTTTCAACAGATATTCTGCAATCTGTACAGCATTCAGGGCTGCCCCTTTTTTGATCTGGTCGCTTACTGTCCAGAATGTCAAGCCGTTCGGGTTCGTGATATCCTTACGGATACGGCCCACATAAACTGGGTCTTTTCCAGCGATGAACAACGGCATCGGATAGTCTTTCTTCGCTGGTTCGTCCTGCAGGATGACACCTTCGGCTTCGGCGAACGCCTTACGAGCTTCTTCTACGCTGACCGGTCGTTCTGTCTCTACCCAAGTCGCTTCGCTGTGGGCACGCATAACCGGAACACGTACACAAGTTGCGCTCACCTCGATGTCAGAGTGCATGATCTTGCGTGTTTCATTATACATCTTCATCTCTTCCTTCGTGTAGCCGTTATCCGTAAATACGTCTACGTGAGGGATGACATTGTAAGCCAGTTGATAAGCGAACTTTTCCACAGTCGGTTCTTCGCCTTTCAGCAGTTGTTCATATTGTTTTACCAGTTCGGCCATTGCTGTTGCGCCTGCACCGCTGGCAGCCTGGTAGGTCGATACGTGTACACGCTTGATGTGCGACAGGCCTTCGATTGCCTTCAATGCAACGACCATCTGGATGGTGGTACAGTTCGGATTGGCAATGATACCGCGCGGACGATTCAGTGCATCTTCCGGATTCACTTCGGGAACTACCAAAGGTACATCGTTGTCCATGCGGAATGCGCTGGAATTGTCGATCATCACAGTACCATATTTCGTAATGGTTTCTGCGAATTCGATAGAAGTACCGCCACCGGCCGAAACAAAAGCAACATCGATTCCCTTGAAGTCGTCGTTATGCTTAAGCTCCTTGACGGTAATTTGTTTACCACGGAAAGTATAAACACGTCCGGCACTGCGAGATGAGCCAAAAAGCACCAGCTCATCCATTGGGAAGTTTCTCTGGTCGAGTACACGCAGGAACTCCTGTCCTACGGCTCCACTTACACCAACAATTGCTACTTTCATTTTGAGCACTAATTAATTTGTTTATAAAAAAAATAGTATAACTTTACAACGTTTACGGAAAGCTTTGCATTTCCTTCATTACAACGTTTTGGGGTGCAAAGATATGCAAATTATAAACAAAACTAGAATGCTATGAAACAATTTATTCTTTATCTCTTCATATTACTTCCTTTTTGTGTGAATTCACAGGTGAATGAGACGTTTGACGGCCCTGATGTTGGGGGCCGACTGGATCGGCAAAGACAGAGGGCAGTTTGTAGTCAATGCTGATGGCAGGCTTCAGTTGAATATCAAACCGACAGAGTCAGGTACTGCTTCCATAGGCAAAGAAATCGCCTATTCGCCCGATATGCAATGGGAGTTCGATGTTTATATGCAAAAACCAACCGAGCGACGAGAACAAATTATGTATCTATTTGTATCAGGAAAATCAAGAACGTTATTATTATGTACGTCTCGGGAATACCGGCAACAAGGAATTAGGACTGAAGCGTAACGGAAACGGGAATTTGATTCTGCCACAGACCGATTTTGAAGAGTCGCCATTGTTGTTACATGTGAAAGTGACGCTTGAAGACAATCTCCGGTGGAGTTTGTATTACAAGACAGACGATATGGAGGGATACCGCCTTGAAGGTTCAGCCATGTACACGATCGAAGAGCCGGTTGAGAGAGGCAACTTGGTGTTTACGTTTTATTACACGAAGACACGAAGTTCTCTTTTCAGCATAGATAATGTGTGTGTGCTTAATCGGGTGACGGAGACACCGATCGAGCCGGACAAGCCTGAAGAAGAACCGGGAGAATCAGAAAGTCCGCCAAAGTTGCTTGAGGTCGAGCCGCTATCGGCCTCCAACTTGCTGTTCGCTTTGATAAGCCGGTTGATATTGATAAGGCTGTCTTCAGTATTTCGGATATTGGAGACGCTTACCTCAAAAGGTATGTAGATGCAGGGACGAAGCAATTCGTAAGCACTTTTTTCGATCAAGAGATGCAGTTGGACCATTCATACACGATCTCTTATGCCGGTCTTCGCTCTTTGTCGGGAAAGGCGATGCCGGATGAAGCTGTCGAAGTCGTGTTGAGAGGGGAAGAAGAACCTGGGACGGATAAGCCGGAACTGAAGCCTGATCCGGATGAACCGGAGAGCTATCCAGCAGGTTCGGTCGTTATCAATGAAGTCATGGCAAAGCCGGGAGATGGAAGAATGGTGGAATATATCGAATTACATAATACGACTGCTGCTACCGTCTCGTTGGACGGATGGGTGTACAAGAATGTGACGGGGAAGAAGACGAAAGCCCTGCCAGAGATGGATTTGCCTGCTGGCGGATATGCAGTTTTACTGGACCAGGAGGATGCGTTCTCCTTCCCTGTCCAAACGTTGCTGATTCCTATCGAGAAGTTTCCGGCTTTGAATGACAAAGGAGCTGTATTGCAATTGTGGGATGCTGCCGGGGGCAAGATAGAAGAAGTGGCGTATGAAGCGGCTACCTCCGGAGTGTCGTGGGAACGAGGCACTTCAGGCTGGCATCTTTCTACTGATCCACGTGGTGGAACTCCCGGTGCCGTTAATTCTTCTCCCGATAAGGAGGAAGATCCGCCGGTAGATCCAGACCGACCCGATGTCCCGGATAATCCGGATGATCCCGACATTCCGGAAGTCACAGAACCGATCCAGCCCGGAGAAATCATCATTAACGAGTTGCTCCCTGACCCATATGTCGGAGGCAGCGAATATATCGAATTGTATAATCGTTCGGAGCATTCCTTGTCTTTGTCCGCCCTTTCTGTCGCCATCCGTAAATCGGACGGAACACTTAGCACTCGCTATCCATTGACTTCCGTCCTGCATAATCTGGAGGCAAAAAGTTACCTCCTCTTGACCAAGAACTTGGAAGGTGTGACTTCTTTTTATGATATAGCCGATCCGTCTGCTCTTTGCGGATTGGCCAAGCTTCCTATTCTTGCCAATACATCTTCTACCTTGGTATTGTTTCGTACAGCGGATGAAATAATAATAGATGAAGTCGCCTATTCGTCTAAATGGCATGCTCATTCAGTCAAAAATAAAAAAGGAGTTGCCCTTGAGCGTATCGATCCGGATGCCGCTACACAAGACGCGGCAAACTGGACCTCCGCTTCCGAAACAGTTGGCTATGGCACACCTGGCTATCAGAACTCCCAATACAAAGACGCTTCATCGGGCGGTGCCACGGGTATAGAACCTCCTGTGTGGATAGAAGAGTCCGGTAGTTACACGGTGTCCTACCTGCTCGACCGTCCGGGATATAGCTGTCGCGCTTTCGTTTTCAATACCTCCGGTCTGCGTGTAGCTGATATATCCAATCATGAGTTGTTAGGCATCTCCGGTAAGATCACATGGAGTGGCGTAGCCAACAACGGAAGTCCGCTGCAAACAGGTGTCTATATCTTTTATGCTGAAATATACCACCCCGAAGGTACGGTGAAACGCTTTAAAAAGGCTTTCCTGATCCGGTGATAGAGGATTTATTCATAAACTGCCTTATACCAGCCGACTCTTTGTTTATACCATTCGAGCATTTTGGGTAGAGATTCTTGCGGAACGAAAATGGTCAGGCCGCAATAGCTTTTGATCGGCAACGCATTTCCTATGGCGGCGTAGTAGGATTTGGGCGTATGGGCCTTGTAGACGACTGCTTTATCCAGGCAACTGATGAAACGATCGTATTGTTCGGCTGTCGCCAACTGCTTGATATAATCATTGAAGTCATAAAGCATTCCTGGGCTACGGTATAAATATTCCAGTCTTTGCATGTTCTTTGGATCGAGACTGTAAATATCGCTTTCGGTCTTATCTGCCAAGATATCATGTATTACGCTTTTCAGATTATCCAGTTCGCTTGTTTTCGTGAGCGATACGGTCGCATACGGATAGGTATTGTTCAGGTAATGGTTGTAGAATGTTTCACCAACCTTTTCCAGTTGCAGGTCAGTAGCGAACAGTTGCGGCATCATCTCTTCATAAGGCCATCCGTCCGCCATTGTTTCGGTGGGAGAAGCTAAGATATATTCAGCTTTGTTTCTAAGCTCATAAGTGCATTCGACGCTTGCCATGTAGCAGGCATCGAACAGGATAAAATCAAATAGATCATCTGGCAGTCCCTTTGCCAGGTCGTCGATCTCCATCCAGTTGTTGCCGTCCTGTCCGAACGCTTTCAGCTTATTCTGGTAGTCGGAAGGAAGCCAGGCTGTCCCATGGCTCCATAACACCAACCCGTAACTGTCTGCCGGATATTGTGAAACCACTTCGCCGATCACGCTCCGCATCACGTCCGGATCAGCCGAATTCTGCTTTTCATAGTCCTTCAGATGGATTTTTTCTTGACAACACCGTTTTCTTCTTTTATCCGGAGAAGTTCCGGGGCGAACCGGCGGGAGCATAATAAACGATCAGGTTTCCTCCGTTGAGATTTTTTGCTGGTCGCCCCTTCTATCATGCTTTCTATGTTTTTCGAGGCGAAGCTGTTGAGGCTGTTATTGGCCATCATATAGACTAATATGGTGCGGGTTGTCCGGGGTTCCGGAGTCTCGTTCTCGGAGCAGCTTGTGAATCCTAGGCAAAGAATGATAGACAGAGTGATAAGTTTAAATTTCATATACCCCCCAATACTAAATAGTTTATTCTACAAAGATATGCAATAAATCTGTCCGAATGTGTATTCAGTATCGATTCTGTTTATAAATATATAGATTTTACATATTTAAATAGGTGTCGGTTCCGATATGCGGCACTCTGAGAAATCGGCCTGGGATGACCGGTAAATTAATCCGTTTCATACCATCAACTAAATCAAAAACACCCCAAGAACTAATTCATAACATATAGTAAAGTATCTGTTGGTAGTCACTATCTATTGCCTATATGTAGTACTACCTATAGACGATATGTAGTGCTACCAATTTGCGATAAGTAGTACTACATATAAATAATATACTGTATGTCTTGATTTAGTTTATTATGACTTCCGAGCTAGTTTAGGGTATGTTTCGGATTAGTTGTTCCGCGAGGGGGGAGATTCTGGATGAATTGCTTTTTTAATCAAAAGGTTGGAATGTATGAAATAGATTGATTTCTACACGTTTTCGTCTCTTTCGTTGCGGATGGCGCGTGGAGATTTGCCGAAGTTGGCCCGGCAGAAATGGGAAAAGTTAGACAAGGATTCGAAACCGTACTTATAGCAGATCTCGGATATGCTTGCATTCGTGGTTATCAGGTCGTTTTGTATATCTAGGCATTTCTTTTTGGTCATCCATTGGTAAGCTGGCTCTCCGAACGTATCTTTGAATAAACGCCGGAAGGTGATAGTGCTGTATCCTCCTAATTGAGCAAAAGACTCGACATCTTTCGCTTTCAGGTAATTTTGCATGACAAAGTAGCGGAATGTTTGGCTATACCTATATATAGGTGCATAAAAATAGGCGATCTCTTTCAATGTATAATAGCAGTTGAGCAGGAAATACAACTCCGTCTGCTTGGCTTTCAGGAATTCCACACACAGGAGTTCGTTGTTGAGGTACATTTTGAGCCCGTTGATAAAAAGGCGCAAAGGGAAACACATATCCATGACGATAGGGAGCATGGGAGACTCTTTCGCCAGTTCCAGTCCTTTGTTGAAACGGTCGGTACAAATGTTTTGCGGAGTCTCGAACAGGTAAAGGATGCATTCCGTGGATTCCAGGATGTGGAACTCTACACGTGAACCGATCGGCTGCATGATGAACTGCCCGTCGTGAAATACCGTATCCGGATGCTCGTCGCTGGTTACCCGAACGGAGCCGGATATCAGAAAATAGATCGTATTTTGTGAACACCGTTCTTTCGGGATCATCATTCCTTTCGGGAAAGAACGGTATTTGAATATCTGTTTCTGATAGTGGGAGCAAGAAGAACAGTCTGTATATTTCTGACAGATAAAATCTGACATCCGTGGCTGAATTTAAAGTTTTACCTTTTTGCTTTTACCTTGATTTTCATTATGGAAACGATCTACGGCTGTGACTACATAACGGTATTTGCGCTTTCCGTCGTCGTAGGGTAGCAGATAGTTCGTCTCGCGTGTGACCGCTACGATCTTAGAAGGATCGTCCAGATTGACCGGTTCCTTGTTTTCGAAGCGGTAAATGACGAAATAGCTTGCCAATTCGGGATTGGTCTTGCTCTGTTCCGCCTGCCAGTGCAACATATAGCCCTGGGCAGTCCATTCGGCTTTCAGTTTCTTGACCTCTTGCGGGGCCCGGTTGTGCAGATGGGTGTAGGCCGGGATTAATGCCGGATAACGGTGGTAGTTCTGTTTCAGGCTGTCGGCCACCCCTTTGTTATTCCAGAGTATTTCGTTTGCAGGCCAAAAGCAATTGCCTTTTACTTTCGAGAGTGAACGTTCGTATAGCATTTTGCGGGTGAGTTGGTCTGCTTTCATGGTACGTGCTACGTTTTGGCCGATATACAGATGCGTGCCTTCCCGCGTCGCGTTTTTGTTCCACCATTGGATCAGCGTGATGTAGTCGGCAGCCGGATGTCCGATCTCCCAATATATCTGTGGAATGTTATAGTCTATCCAACCCTCTTTACCCAGCGTGCCACATCGGCATACAGGTCGTCGTAGTTTTGCAATCCGTTGGTGTTGCTGCCTGAACCGTCGGGTGTGCTTTTTTTGTTGCGGTAGATGCCGAACGGGCTGATGCCGAATCTTACCCACGGTTTGGATAATAGGATGGTACGCTTGATCTCACGAATCAGCTTGTTTACATTTTCTCTTCGCCATTCTGCACGTTGTGATACTTTATATCCTTTGTTCAATCCGTATTTTTGAAAACTTTTGTCGTCCGGGAAAGGCATGCCCGCTACCGGATAGGGGTAGAAATAGTCATCCATATGGATCGCGTCTATATCGTAACGGCTCACGATATCCCGTACCACTCGGCAGATGAACTGCCGGCTTTCCGGTAGTCCCGGGTCAAACAGGATTTGCTTGTTGTAGGTCACGAACCATTCCGGATGCTTATTATATATATGTGAATCGGCAAAACGGGTATTCCCGGCTGTGCTTGCCCGATAAGGGTTCAGCCAGGCGTGGAATTCCATATTCCGTTTGTGGCATTCTTCGATCAGGAAGGCCGTCACATCGAAGTCTCCGGCTGGGGCGAGTCCCTGCCTGCCGGTATAGAAACGGCTCCAGGGTTCGATGTCGGATTTATAGAAGGCGTCGGCTTCCGGGCGTACCTGGAAGATGATAGCGTTGATCCCGCATTTTTGCAGATAGTTGAGCTTGCGGATAAAGTCTTTCCGCATTTGTGCGGGTGTCATATCCTTATATTCTCCCTGGAAAGCTGTCTGTATCCAAGCTCCGCGAAATTCTCGTTTCGCTTCTTTTCCAGTCGGTTGCTGCGGTATTTGTTGTGTCGTCTTACAGGATGTTACTGCTCCAAGCAACAAGATCAGTAACAGACGGAGGTGTTTTGCCATCATGAAGTCTGTGATTTGAGATTCTTTTGTTTGTTGTCTTATATACTTTGTACAAGCCGACACAAAAGATAGCAAAAGTTTAAAAGTCTCTATCGTTTTTTATGTTATAAACAATGGTTTTGGAAATAATGCTGGATAAAAACTTGTTTGAAAAAGCATTTTTGAAAAGATATAAATCAATATAGAAACCAGAGGTGAAAGATAATCTTGCTACTTTTACCGTCGGAATCTTAAAAGAACAGATCATGAGAAAACCTCTGTTTAAAAAACATTGCTTTGCCTTTCGTTGTTGGTCCCTTTTACGGGAAATGGGCAAGATAAAAATGCACTTGAGGCCGGTTTTATGAATCCGGCTGAAAAGGTACAAACTTCCGTTTATTGGTATTGGATCTCCGGGAATATCTCGGAAGAAGGAGTGAAGAAGGACCTGTATTCGATGAAAGAAGCTGGGATCAACCGGGCTTTTATCGGGAATATCGGCTTGGAAGGGATTCATACGCCCTATAAGACCGTTCCGTTTTATAGTGAAGAATGGTGGAAGATATTGCATGCAGCCCTTAAAACAGCGACGGAGTTAGGGATAGAGATCGGTATCTTTAATTCACCCGGATGGAGCCAGTCGGGCGGTCCGTGGGTGAAACCGGAGCAGGCGATGCGTTATCTGGCATCGGTAAAGGCGGAAGTCAGTGGAGGAAAACAGGTAGAAGTGGTTTTGGCGAAACCCGATAAAGACTTTCAGGATGTGAGGGTGATCGCTTTTTCCCTCTGTCGAAAAGAAAGCGACCCGGTTGTCGGCGGCAAATGCAAAAGTGACATCTGCTATGTCTTTGCAAAACCTGAACCGCCTGATTGACGGAGATAAGGAAACTGTCATGCTTTTTACGGAAAAAAGCGAAAAGCCGGTGGCGATTGATTTCAGGACGGACCAACCGTTTACTTTACGCAGTTTGCAAATCTTCCCTGCCCGTCAACCGATTCAAACCAATGCCCGTTTATTAGTAAAAGAGAACGGAGGCTATCGGATGCTGTCCGAATTTAAGATCGACCGTTTCAATGCGAATTTGAATGTCGGCTTCGATCCGTATGCTCCGGTTGTTATCTCTGTCCCGGAGACGACGGCAAGCGAGTTCCGGTTGGAACTGGCTAACACGGCATCTGGTACGGGATTGGGAGAGGTGGAATTCTTGTCCCTTCCTGCTGTGGAACGTTATCCCGAAAAGACATTAGCCAAGATGTTTCAGACTCCGCTTCCTTATTGGCATGAATACCAGTGGCCGGTACAACCGGAAGTGGGTGATCCCTCTCTGGTTATTGATCCGGGGAAAGTATTGGATATTTCAGCTTTCTTGCAAGGAGACCGCCTTATCTGGAAAGCTCCGGCGGGAGAATGGACGATCCTGCGTACCGGTATGCTCCCGACGGGCGTGACGAACAGCCCGGCTGATCCCGAAGCGACCGGACTGGAGATAGATAAGATGAGCCGCAAGCATGTAGAAGCGCATTTCGAGGCTTTCATGGGTGAAATCTACCGTCGTATTCCGGCTGAAGACCGTGCTTGTTGGAAAGTAGTCGTACAAGATAGTTACGAAACGGGCGGACAAAACTTTACCGACGATTTCTTGTCGGAATTCCAGGCGCGTTACGGCTATGACCCGTTACCGTTTCTTCCCGCTTATGAAGGATATGTGGTCGGGAGCGAGGATCGTTCCGACCGTTTCCTTTGGGATTTGCGCCGTCTGATCGCAGATAAGGTCGCATACGATTATGTCGGCGGCTTACGGGAGGTGTGCCATAAATATGGCTTGACGACCTGGTTGGAAAACTACGGGCATTGGGGGTTTCCCGGTGAGTTCCTGCAATATGGCGGACAATCGGACGAGATAGGAGGTGAGTTCTGGAGCTTTGGCGATTTGGGGAATATCGAGAACCGTGCCGCCTCTTCCTGTGGACATATCTATGGAAAGCAGAAGATTTCGGCCGAATCGTTCACCAGCGGAGGGACGCCTTTCAGCTGTTATCCTGCCATGATGAAACAGCGTGGCGACCGTTTCTTTACGGAAGGAATCAATAATACGTTGTTGCATGTCTATATCTCGCAGCCTTCGGAAGAACGGGAGCCGGGGATGAACGCCTGGTTCAGCAGCGAATTCAACCGGCTGAACACTTGGTATCCGCAGATGGATTTGTTTACATCCTATCTGAAACGAGTCAACTATATGTTGCAACAAGGCTTGAATATTGCCGATGTCGCTTATTTCATCGGCGAAGATGCTCCGAAGATGACCGGTATCGTAGACCCTGCCCTGCCGACCGGCTACCAGTTCGATTATATCAATGCCGAGGTGATCGAGCGCGACCTCTTTGTCAAGGACGGTTTACTGACGTTGCCTCACGGCACTCAATACCGGATACTGGTACTTCCGAAGCTTGAAACCATGCGTCCCGAACTACTTGCCAAGATCAAGAAACTGATCGAAGACGGCGCAGTTGTCTTAGGTCCGGCTCCGAAACGTTCGCCGAGTGGAGAATCATTCCCGACGGCTGACAGGCAGGTTGAAAAGTTGGCCGGCGAATTATGGTCCGGTTTGGACGGGCGAAGTGTGAAGGCTGTCAAAAGAGGAAAGGGCGAATTGCTGTTCGGTATGACAATGGAGGAGGCCTTGAAGCATCTCGGTTGTGTGCCGGATTGCGGATTGCCGGCAGATGCTCCGGTTCTCTATGGACATCGTTCTGCCGAAGATGCAGATATCTATTTTATCTCCAACCAGAAAGACGAGATGATTGAGATCCGTCCGGAATTTCGTATCCGTTCAAGGCAACCGGAATTGTGGGATGCGACAACAGGCCGTATTCGTACGCTTCCGGCCTATGAGGTGACAGCTGCGGGGACAGTCGTTCCATTGAAGTTGTATCCTTATGAGAGTGCTTTTATCGTGTTCCGTCGGTCGGCCACAAAAGCAGAGGAGACAGGGTTACAACTAAACTATCCGGTTCTGCAGACGCTTGTCCGCCTGGATGCTCCCTGGAAAGTATCCTTTGAGGAAAAGAGAAGAGGCCCTGCAAGCCAGACCTTTGCCCGCCTGGAAGATATCAGTAAGAACGAGAACCCCGATATCCGCTATTATTCCGGTACGATTTGGTACGAAACGGAATTTAAGTTGAAAAAGAAGCCTGAGGGCGAATTGTATCTGAATCTGAACGATGTCGGTGTGATGGCAAAAGTGAAGATCAACGGTCAGTATGCCGGTGGTGTCTGGACGGCTTCCTACCGGGTAAATGTCACGGATTTGGTTCGTAAAGGAAAGAATAAAGTCGAGATAGAGGTCGTTACCACTTGGATGAACCGTTTGATCGGCGACAGTGGTTTGCCGGAATCCGAACGGAAAACCTGGACACCCTGCAATAGCTGGAAACCAACCGATACGTTGCAGAAATCCGGCTTGGTCGGCCCCGTTTATATAGAATGTGTAAATTGATTGTTTCCGAATGTGAATGTCAGTCGTTTACTTGGCAAAACGGCAATCCTTTTTACCTTTGCGTTGTTTATATTGGGTACGGATTACACAGATGTGTAATCCGTGTCTATATGTCAGGCTGATAAATCATCATTATGTCCGAAAACAATTTATATTCATCAAAGGAGCTCGAATCAATAACCTGAAAAATATCGATGTCGAGATCCCCAGAGATAAACTGGTCGTCATCACCGGCCTTTCCGGTAGTGGAAAATCATCATTGGCATTTGATACGTTGTATGCGGAGGGGCAGCGCCGCTATGTGGAGAGCCTTTCGGCCTATGCCCGTCAGTTCCTGGGGCGTATGAGCAAGCCGGAATGCGACTATATCAAAGGTATTCCCCCTGCCATTGCCATCGAACAAAAGGTGAACACCCGTAACCCGCGTTCGACGGTGGGAACCTCTACGGAGATATACGAATACCTTCGGCTCCTGTATGCCCGTATCGGGAAAACCATCTCTCCCGTGTCGGGGAAGGAGGTGAAGAAACATCAGGTGAGCGATATCGTGAAAGAAGTTTTGGGTTATCCCGCCGGGACTCGTTTTGCCGTATACGCCCCTGTCGTCCTGCCGGATGGGCGCAGTATCAAGGAACAATTGGAAATCCTGCAAAAAGAAGGTTACACCCGTTTGTCTATCAATGAGACCGTTTACCGTATCGGTGAAGTATTGGCGGATGACGCATTGCTTTCCTACCCGGTGATCGAACTGTTGATAGACCGTCTGGTCGTATCGGATGACAAGACATTGAAAAGCCGTCTTGCTGATTCTGCCGAAACGGCATTTTTTGAAGGGCACGATACTTGTATCATCCGTATCTACACATCCGAAGGAACGGTTGTAAAAAGAATATTCCAAGAAATTCGAGGCCGATGGTATGGTGTTCGAGGAACCGACCGATATGATGTTCAGTTTTAATAACCCGTTAGGCGCCTGCCCGACTTGCGAAGGTTTCGGGAAGGTGCTCGGTATCGATGAAAATCTGGTCGTGCCGGATAAAAGCTTGTCTGTTTTCCAGGGAGCGGTAGTCTGCTGGAAAGGCGATGTGATGGGAGAATGGCTGAAAGAGTTTATAGTGAAGAGCGAGAAATATAACTTCCCGATCCATCGTCCTTATTACGATCTGACGCAAAAGGAGAAAGACTTGCTTTGGCACGGTGCCCGCGGACTGCACGGCATCGATGACTTTTTTAAATTTGTGGAAGAGAACCTGTATAAGATACAGTACCGTGTGATGTTTGCGCGTTATCGTGGAAAGACCGTTTGCCCGACTTGCAAAGGGTCCCGTCTGCGTCCCGAAGCCCTTTATGTAAAGGTAGGGGGAAAGGATATTGCGGAACTGGTTACCCTTCCGATCACGGAAGCAAAAGCCTTTTTCGATAATCTTCGACTTGACGAGAACGAGGCATCCATTGCCAAACGTTTGCTGACGGAGATCACTAACCGCCTGCAATTCCTGTTGGATGTGGGGTTGGGTTATCTGACGCTTGACCGCCTCTCGGCCTCTCTTTCCGGAGGAGAAAGCCAACGTATCAATTTGGCGACTTCTTTGGGGAGTAGCTTGGTCGGGTCTCTTTATATATTGGACGAGCCGAGTATCGGGCTCCATTCTCGTGACACCGATTTGCTGATCAAGGTGCTCCGGCAATTGCAAGCATTAGGTAATACGGTTGTTGTGGTGGAGCATGACGAAGAGATTATCCGTGCGGCCGATTACATTATCGACATAGGTCCCAAGGCCGGTCGCCTGGGTGGGGAAGTGGTCTATCAGGGTGATGTGGACGATTTGAAAACCAGTAGCAACAGCTATACCGTCCGGTATCTGACGGGAGAGGACCAGATAGAAGTGCCCCTTTATCGTCGCCCCTGGAATAATTATATCGAGGTGAAAGGTGCCCGTAAAAACAATTTGAAAGGGATTGATGTGAAGTTCCCCTGAATGTGATGACAGTCGTAACAGGTGTCAGCGGTTCGGGTAAAAGTTCGCTCGTGCGTGATATTTTCTACGAAGGTGTCAAGCATTATTTAGACGAGGCTGCCCGCTTGATGGTTGACTGTTCCGGCTTGGAAGGCGATATGCACATGATCAAAAGTATCGAGTTTGTCGACCAGAACTCGATCGGAAAGAGTTCCCGTTCCAACCCGGTGACCTATATCGGGGCCTATGATGAGATCCGTAAACTTTACGGTGAGCAGCCTTTGGCTAAGCAGATGGGCTATTCGGCTGCCTATTTCTCCTTTAATAAGGAAGGCGGGCGATGTGAAGAATGTAAAGGAGAAGGCAGGATCACGGTCGAGATGCAGTTCATGGCCGATATCACCCTCGAATGCGAAACCTGCCACGGCAAGCGCTTCAAACAGGATGTGCTCGATGTCGAATATCACGGTGCGAGTATCTATGATATGCTGGAAATGACCGTGAACCAGGCGATTGAATCCTTTGGACAATATCCGGGATCACAGGAAAAGAAGATTGTCAAAAGTTGAAACCCCTCCAGGATGTTGGGTTGGGGTATATCAAACTCGGACAGACTTCATCCACTTTGTCCGGTGGTGAAAACCAGCGTGTGAAACTTGCTTACTATTTGGGTCAAGAGAAGCAGGAACCGACACTTTTCGTCTTTGACGAGCCGACGACTGGCCTGCATTTCCATGATATCAAGACGTTGCTAAAGGCTTTCAATGCCCTGATCGATAAAGGTCATACGGTTGTCATTATCGAACATAACATGGATGTGATCAAATGTGCCGACTATCTGGTAGATCTCGGCCCCGAAGGTGGGAATGCCGGAGGAAATCTGGTTTGCACTGGAACGCCGGAGGAGGTGGCCATGTGCGAGGCATCTTATACGGGAAAATATTTAAAGGATAAACTCTGATAAAACATGGAGAGGCGCGTTAGTAAAACACGTCTGTCACGATAATTCGAGGAAGGTGTGCCAATTTGATATCACTGGACGCAGATGACGCAGAATACACAGATAGACGCAGGTTATTTTGCTGATAATTAATAATATCTGCGTTGATCTGCGCTCGTCTTCGTTGTTTGCGTCCCATGAATACCGATATTTGACACACCTTTCTCAAACTATGTCTGAATTAGTGAGCAGGATTTTGTTTCGACTATTTTATTTTTTGCTCTTTTCCTGCTCTGCAACCTGATGAACGCGGTCGGCAACATATTCTACTTTGTCCAAGCCTGCGTCTTTTCAGGTTCATCGCTTCTTCTTTTGCCTTTGAAGCGAGGTGGTGGAGGTTTGCGTGGAGGCAACGGAATTTTCCATCATCTTCCATTTTGCGGAGTACATAACCTGTGACAACTCCGACTACCATACCGATTAATAAATCTTTCATACCATTACGTTTTTAAATGATTACTACTTTAGTTTTGTTTATTCAAAACAAGAGGTAAATCCGTATTGTTTCGGTTTTTAAAGTATTTATAGGTATTGCGGGAAAATATACGGCAACCCGTTTCTTTCCGCTGAAAGAGGATTGCCGTATAAAAGTTAGGAATAAGGTCTTGGTGATTTCTTCGCGTCTTCAAAATAAGTAATATAAGTGTGTGTTTCTCTTTTTTACAGACAAAGGTAGAAGGGGATGTTACAAAATTGTTACAGTGGGTGTACAGTCTCGTTAAAATGTTTTACTAAAATAAAGGACTGCTATTGCTGGGTCATTGAAATACTGTATTTTTGTGGGTATAACAATCAAATAAATCAAGACAATATGGCTCAGTACAAACGTATCCTGTTGAAATTAAGCGGAGAATCGCTTATGGGAGGTAAACAATATGGTATAGACGAAGTTCGTCTGAACGAATATGCGACGCAGATCAAGGAAATTGCCAAAATGGGTGTCCAGATTGGAATTGTGATTGGTGGCGGCAACATCTTTCGCGGCCTGAGCGGGGCTTCCAAAGGCTTCGACCGTGTGAAAGGCGACCAGATGGGGATGCTGGCAACGGTCATCAACAGTTTGGCCTTGAGTTCTGCCCTCGTCGCTCAGGGCGTGAAAGCCAAAGTGCTGACTGCTATCCGTATGGAACCGATCGGCGAGTTTTATAACAAATGGCGTGCGATCGAATTGCTTGAACAGGGCCATGTTGTGATTATGTCGGGCGGTACTGGCAATCCGTTTTTTACGACTGACACAGGTTCTTCCCTGCGTGGTATCGAGATCGAAGCGGATGTGATGCTGAAAGGAACCCGTGTAGATGGTATCTATACTGCCGATCCGGAAAAGGATCCGACTGCTACCAAGTTCTCGGACATCACCTACGACGAAATCTATACGCGCGGCCTCAAGGTGATGGACCTGACAGCCACCACGATGTGTAAGGAAAACAATCTTCCGATCATCGTCTTCGACATGGACACCAACGGTAATCTGAAAAAGGTGATGAGCGGTGAAAACATCGGAACGCTGGTGCATAATTAATGCTGAAATGAATAACAAACGTATAGGGGTGCTTGCGAGTGCCCTGGTGGGTTGTATCTTCACCTTGAGTGCGCAAGACCTGACAATGAAAATAACGAAGAGATACCTCAATCTGCCGGTTTCGCATCAGGTAGACCGGGCTCTGATGACATTTGATGTGGGAGGGCGGCAAGAGCGGGTGTTTGAGATTCGTTTGGCCTCGGGAAAACCGGACTATTGGGTGTTTTGCGATATGTCTGCCTTGAAGAACAAAGAGATAAAAATATCTTATACTGGGAATAAAACAGGTATAAACAAGATTTATCAAGCAGATGAAATAACCGGGCAAGATAGCTTGTATAAAGAAACCAACCGTCCGCAAATCCACTATACTCAACGTAGAGGATGGAACAATGATCCTAATGGATTGCTGTATTATGACGGTGAATATCACTTGTTCTACCAACATAATCCGTATGAACGCGACTGGGGGAATATGCATTGGGGGCATGCAGTAAGCAATGATTTGATACATTGGGAAGAGCTACCGATCGCCCTGTATCCCGACGAACACGGTACGGTGTTTTCCGGTTCGGCAGTGATCGACTATGATAATACTTCCGGCTTCGGAAAGAATGGTATTCCGGCGATGGTGGCTATTTATACAGCTGACAACCCGGAAAAGCAGGTGCAATGTATAGCCTATAGCCTGGATAAAGGACGCACTTGGACAAAATATAAGGGCAATCCGGTGATCGATTCTAAGGCCAAATGGAACAGTAAGGATACTCGTGATCCGAAAGTCTTTTGGCATAAACCATCAGGTAAATGGGTCATGGTGCTGAATGAGCGCGATGGACATTCCATATACAACTCTGACAACTTGAAAGACTGGACATTCGAAAGCCATATTACCGGTTTTTGGGAGTGTCCTGAATTGTTCGAACTCCCTGTCGATGGGAATAAGGACAATACTAAATGGGTGATGTATGGTGCTTCCGGGACTTATATGTTGGGTGTGTTTGACGGAAAGAAATTTACACCTGAATCCGGCAAATATTACTATTCGACTGGTTCTATCTATGCTGCCCAGACGTTTACGAATATACCTGAGTCGGATGGCCGTCGTATTCAGATCGGTTGGGGGCGTATCTCTCATCCGGGAATGCCTTTTAATGGGATGATGTTATTCCCGACGGAGTTGTCTTTGAGAACGACGAAAGACGGCATTCGCCTGTTTAGTAAACCGATCGACGAACTTGACCGCTTGCAGACCTCAGTCGGAAAGTGGAGAGCGCTGACGGCAGATAAAGCTGATGAACTGCTTCGGCAGTATAAGGATGCAAGTACATTGCGTATCCGTACAACCCTCAAATTGTCTCATGCCACGAATGCCGGCCTGAACCTGTTCGGGCAGTCATTACTGGATTACGATATGAATTACAATCGGATCAATGGTGTGTTCTATTCGCCCGAGGACATGACAAGCATGGAAATCGCGGCCGATATTATCTTGGATAAAACTTCTATTGAAGTTTATATTGATGATGGGGCTTATTCTTATTCGATGGAGCGTCGGCCGGACTTGAAAAACAGGGAAGGATTTCATTTTTTTGGAAATAATATCGAAGTAAAAGAAATGGAAGTATACACGTTCCGATCCATCTGGGAGTAATTTAGAAAATATAAAATAAGTAAATTAATGAAAGATAGTAAACCTGTTGTTGTCGGTATAGGCGAACTCCTTTGGGATGTGTTGCCAACGGGGAAACGTGCCGGAGGCGCTCCGATCAATTTTGTATACCATGCTACCCAATTGGGGGCCGAAGGATATGCGGTCAGCGCGGTCGGGAATGACGTGTTTGGGACGGAGATCGTCCAGGAGTTGGATAAGAACGGTATCTGCCATTTGCTGGGGACAGTCGAATATCCTACCGGAAGCGTGATGGTGGAGTTGAAAGACGGTATCCCGACCTATACGATTATAGAAGGTGTTGCCTGGGATCATATACCTTTGACTCAGGAAGCCGTCGATCTGGTGAAAGAAGCGGATGCCATCTGCTTCGGTACGTTGGCGCAGCGTTCGTCCGAATCGCGTGCGACGATTCATGCGTTACTTTCCTATGCCCGTAAAGAGGCGCTTCGGTTTTTCGATATCAATATCCGCCAGTCTTACTACTCGAAGGAGTTGATCGCCAGTCTGCTGGAAGAGGCGAATGTATTTAAGATCAATGACGAGGAACTCGACCTGATACGTGAAATGTTCTCCCTTTCGGAGGATGAAGATACAGCTTGCCGCCAATTGGTTGAGCGTTACAGCCTGCGCTATATGATTTTGACTGCCGGCAGTCGCTACAGTTCTGTCTATACGGCTGCCGACAAGTCGACGATTCTTACTCCCAAAGTCGAGGTGGCTGATACGGTCGGGGCGGGAGATTCTTTCTCTGGAGCATTCGTTTATTCTATATTAGCCGGTAAATCCTTGCGCGAAGCCCATCAAACAGCTGTCGGGACAGCAGCTTTTGTTTGTACGAAAGAGGGTGCATGGCCTGCTTATCCTATATAAAGACTGATTATGAAAGAGAAAAGCTTGTATATAAGGCTGATCCCAGTGATGTTAGTTTTCTTCACGATGGGATTTGTGGATTTGGTAGGAATTGCCTCCAACTATGTGAAGTTGGATTTAGGATTGACGGATTCCGAAGCGAATATCTTTCCTTCTTTAGTGTTCTTCTGGTTTCTGATCTTTTCCGTCCCGACGGGAATGTTGATGAATAAGATCGGGCGGAAAAAGACGGTCATGCTGAGCCTAGTCGTTACCTTCGTGTCGTTGCTGATCCCATGTTTCGGCGATGGCTATATGGTGATGTTGGTCTCTTTTTCTTTATTAGGGATCGGGAATGCTTTGATGCAGACCTCTCTGAACCCGCTTCTCTCTAATATTATTACTGAAGATAAGTTGGCGAGTAGTTTGACTTTCGGGCAGTTTGTCAAGGCGATCGCTTCTTTTCTGGCACCTTATATCGCCATGTGGGGGGCGACGGCGGCGATCCCTTCGCTGGGATTGGGCTGGCGTGTACTGTTCCCGGTCTATATGGCAATAGCGATTGTGGCAATTTTACTGTTGGGGGCGGCTTCTATTAAGGAAGAGGCGCCGGAAGGTAGACCGTTCACATTTGCCGAATGCATAGCCTTGTTGGGTAACCCGTTTATCTTGTTGATGTTTGTAGGTATCATGTGCCATGTCGGCATAGATGTTGGTACGAATACTACCGCCCCAAAGATCCTGATGGAAAGGTTGGGGGTGGATATACATGCGGCGGCATTTGCAACGAGCCTCTATTTCATTTTTCGTACGATCGGTTGCCTGACCGGTTCGTTGGTCTTAGCTCATTGGGCGGCGAAGAAGTTTTTTGTCGTCAGTGTCGTACTGATGGTTGCTTCGATGGCAGGTTTCCTTTTGTTTGACAGTAAGGTCCTGCTATATGTCAGCATTGCTTTGGTCGGATATGGCAATTCAAACGTCTTCTCTATCCTTTTCTCCCAGGCTTTGTTGTCGATGCCTCAACGGCAAAACGAAGTATCCGGCTTGATGATTATGGGACTTTTCGGTGGAACGGTTTTTCCGCTCTTGATGGGCTTTGCTTCTGATGCCCTTCATTCGCAGACAGGTGCCTTGTTGGTCTTGGTAGTTGGAGTGTTTTATCTGCTCTTCCTTTTTACGAAGTTGAGGTAGTCCCGGCAGTTCGGGAATAACATATTTCTATAAACAGTTTGCCAAAAAGAAAAACTTTACTATTTTTGTTTGCCTAATAACAAAGAAAACAAAAATATACAATCACTTATGGCAGATATAAAGCAGTATGTAAAGGCGGCAGAAGAGAAGATGACTTTCGCAATTGAATATTTGGACGAACAGTTGTCTCATATCCGTGCCGGAAAGGCGAATCCGAAAATTTTGGATTGTGTGAGAGTCATGTATTACGGTGCTCCTGTCCCTTTGACAAATGTGGCTACCGTAACTGTTCCGGATGCAAGAACGATCATGATCACTCCTTGGGAGAAGAAGATTATAAAGGATATTGAAAAAGGAATTATGGATTCCGAAGTCGGTATCACTCCTGAAAACAATGGTGAAGTGATTCGTTTGGGTATTCCTCCTCTGACGGAAGAACGTCGTCGTCTGTTGGCTAAACAGTCTAAGCAGGAAGCGGAAACTGCTAAAATCAGTATTCGTAACGCTCGCCGTGATGCGATCGAGCAATTGAAGAAGAGCATTAAGACTGACGGAACTCCTGAGGATGTCGAGAAAGATGCGGAAGCAGAAGTTCAGAAGGTCCATGACAAGTATATCAAGAAAGTAGATGAACTCTACGCTGCAAAAGAAAAAGAAATAATGACGGTATAACGAGTTGAAAGTTGAGAGTTGAAAGTGACGGAATAGATCCTTTCTTTCAATTTTCAACTTTCAACTTTCAACTTTCAATTAACATGAGGGGATTGGTTATTAAGAATACGGGTAGCTGGTATACTGTACGCACCGATGATGGTCGCGATATAGAAAGTAAGATCAAAGGGAATTTCCGCCTGAAAGAAATCCGTACCACCAATCCTGTTGCGGTCGGAGACCGGGTCGATATCGATATCAATGCCGAAGGGACCGCCTTCATCACCAAGATCGAAGACCGGAAGAATTACATCATCCGCCGCGCTTCCAATCTTTCCAAGCAGTCGCATATTATCGCCGCGAATGTAGACCAGGCGATGTTGATCGTGACAGTCAACTATCCGATTACCACTACCGTTTTTATCGACCGTTTTCTTGCTACAGCCGAGGCTTATCGTGTGCCGGTGAAGTTAGTCTTCAACAAAATAGATCGCTATCATGGCGGTGACCGGGAATTGTTGGACGATTTCGTCAATCTGTATACGACGATCGGCTATCCTTGCTCTATGCTTTGTGCCCGTACCGAAGAGGGCTTGGATGTGTTGAAAGAAGATCTTAAAGGGAGAATCACTTTATTGTCGGGTCATTCAGGTGTGGGGAAATCAACTATTATCAATAAACTGGTCCCAGGTGTCAATCTCCGTACCGGCGATATCTCCGAATACCATAACAAGGGGATGCATACTACCACCGTTGCTGAGATGATTCCTGTGTTGGATGGTGGTTACCTGATTGACACTCCGGGTATCAAAGGTTTTGGTACGATCGAAATGGAAGGTGCGGAAATCGCACATTACTTCCCGGAAATATTCAAATTCTCTGCCGATTGCAGATTCAACAACTGCTCTCATCGCCACGAGCCGGGCTGTGCCGTGTTGCGTGCCGTAGAAGAACATTGCATCAGCGAATCGCGATATAAAAGCTACCTGAGCATTCTGGATGATAAGCAGGAGAGCAAGTATAGGGAAGAATATTAGACTGCCGGCAAGCTCATACCTGTGATCTTGCGGTATAAATCCAATGCATATACATCTGTCATGCCGGAGATATAATCGAGGACGCATTGTACTTTACCGTAGACAGTTGGTGCATCCGTGTCATACTGTTCCGGGATGCGTTGTAACAGAAGCTTGCTGTAGGCATGATCTTGGTTCATGACAGCTTCTGTCAGCGTGTCGATCAAATGACTTAAGATATGGTAACCTGCTAGTTCAATGTCTAAAACTTCTTTGGCGCGGTATATCTTTTTGTAAGCGGTTTTTGAGCAGGTGTCGTATGCGGCTTTTGCCTGATCGCAAATGTTATCGATAAGCGGAGTGTTGTATGTTCCGCTGAGGATATCCTCTTCGTTTTCGAGGAAGATGCGGGAACATTCGTCAACCAAGAGGCCGATGATACAGGAACGTAAGTAGGCGATCTGCTCGTTGGTATCGTCTACCATCTTCATGACACGGACAATATGGTCGAGGCGTTCCCCTTCGAAAAAATTGAGGAGCAACCGGATGGCTTCTTCCGTTGTTAGGATATGCAGTTTGTAGGCATCCTCGATATCCATGATCTGGTAGCAGATATCGTCAGCTGCTTCCACCAAATAAACAAGCGGATAGCGGACGAACCTATTTGCGTCTTCCGGGTTCCGGCTAATGCCTAATTCGTTGGCAATGCGCAGGTAAGCCTCTTCTTCCGACTGGAAGAAACCGAATTTTCCTTTCTTCCCTGCGTAAACGGAAGAATACGGATATTTGATGATGGAGGCAAGCGTGCTGTATGTCAGGGCAAAGCCCCCTTTGCGGCGCCCGATGAACTGGTGGGTGAGCAGACGCATGGCGTTCGCATTCCCTTCGAAATGAAGAAAGTCTTCATAGCGCCCTCCTTCGTTGAGAATCTTTTCCTGTAACTTTTTTCCGTTACCTTCAGCAAAGTAAGCGGAGATCGCCCGTTCTCCTGAATGTCCGAATGGCGGGTTGCCCATGTCGTGGGCAAGACAGGCGGCTGAGACGATGGAACCTATTTCCGGGAAATTGACGCTTCCGTCGGGATATTTCAGCATCAGGCCTTTGGCGACATTGTTGCCTAATGAGCGTCCTACACAGGAGACCTCTAAGCTATGTGTCAAACGGTTGTGCACGAATATACTGCCCGGTAGGGGGAATACCTGAGTCTTGTTCTGTAAACGGCGGAAAGGGGAGGAAAAGATCAGGCGGTCGTAGTCTCGCTGAAAATCGGTGCGTTCATGTTTGCGTTCGTGATATTCTTCCATTCCGAAACGTTTGCCGGAGAGTAATTGATTCCAGTTCATCTTGTCTTGTTTGCTTAATAGATTAATTCTCCTTTTCCTTGGCGGATGATTTCAAAGTCGTCTGTTGTGCAGTTAATGACGGTCGAGGCTTCCGTACCTCCGTAACCGCCGTCGATGACGATGTCCACTAGGTTTTCATACTTCTCCTCGATCAGTTCGGGGTCGGTACTGTATTCGATGATCTCGTCTTTGTCATGCAAAGACATGGTCAAAATCGGATTTCCGAGTTCCCGTACAAGTGTACGGATGATATTATTGTCCGGCACGCGGATCCCTACCTCTTTTCTGTTCTTGTAGATTTTTGGTAGCTCACTGCTGGTCGGCAAGATGAAGGTAAAGGCGCCCGGTAGGTTTTTCTTCATCAACTTGAAAGCAGCGTTGCTCACTTTGGCGTATTCGCTCAGATTGGAAAGATCATAACAGATAATGGACAGGTTACTTTTCTGCGGGTTGACGCCTTTCAGCTGGCAGATCTTTTCGACTGCACGCACATTCAACGCGTCACAACCGATGGCATAAACGGTGTCGGTCGGGTAAATCACGAGGCCACCGTCGCGCATGATATTGACCACCTTGTCTATCTCCCTGAGATTGGGGTTTTCGGGGTATATTTTTACGAGCATAGCGTTATGAGTTGAAAATTGAAAGTTGAAAGCTGAAAGTTTGAGAAAACACGAAGTAAACTTTCCTCTTTCACCTTTCCGCTTTCACCTGATTTACGGCTTAACCGTAAATGATGTGTCCGTTTTCGTCGGTATATTCTTCCAGACCTTTGCTGTACTGGTTCATGGCACGAAGGCTCATACCCATGCTTGAGAAGCCACCGTCGTGGTAGAGGTTCTGCATTGTGACTTTGCGGGTGAGGTCGGAGAACATCATAACGCAATAGTCTGCACATTCGTCGGCTGTGGCATTGCCCAGCGGGCTCATTTTTTCGGCGAAATCCATCAAATGATCCATGCCTTTCACGCCACTACCGGCTGTAGTCAATGTCGGTGACTGGGAAATGGTATTGATACGCACGTTCTTTTCACGGCCATAGATGTAGCCGAAACTGCGGGCAATGGATTCCAGTAGGCTCTTGGCATCTGCCATGTCGTTATATCCGAAGAATGTACGTTGTGCTGCCACATATGAGAGGGCGATCACTGAACCGTATTCGGCAATGGCATCCTGCTTTTTGGCAACCTGCAACATCTTGTGAAAAGAGATTGCGGAGATATCCAGTGTCTTTTCCAACATGCTGTAGTCCAAATCGTCGTAAGTGCGTTTCTTACGCACGTTCGGGCTCATGCCGATGGAATGTAAAACGAAATCTATCTTACCCCCTAATATTTCTACTGATTTAGAGAAAACTGTTTCCAAATCTTCCACGCTCGTAGCATCCGCCGGAATAACTTCGGCGTGCAACTTCTCAGCCAGAGCATCCACCTGTCCCATACGAACGGCGATCGGTGTATTGCTCAGTGTGATCGTTGCTCCTTCTTCTACGGCTTTTTCAGCCACCTTCCAGGCGATGGACATGTCATTCAGCGCACCGAATATAATGCCTCGCTTGCCTTTCAATAAATTATGACTCATACCTTTTATTTTAATATGTTACGGCACAAAGATAGTAAAAATGTGCAAGATACGCAATCGCTTACATGAAACCCCTTCAAGTCTGGGATAGGATAGGGCCCCGGATATTTATTCCCTGTAGTATACTCTTTTTACCCTTGGCGAGATAGAGGTAAGTATCTCGTATGGGATGGTCTTTAGTTTGTCCGAAAGTTCGCTGACAGGGAGTTCTTCGCCGAAAATGATGACGGAGTCTCCTTCGTGTGCGTCGGTATCGGTGACATCGATCATGCAGGCATCCATACAGATATTGCCAATGATCGGGCAACGGTGGCCATTAATCACGACCTCGCCACCACCATTGCTGAAATGACGGTCCAAGCCGTCGGCATAACCGATCGGGATAATCGCGATGCGGGAATCGCGCTTTACATAGCTCATCCGGCTGTAGCCGATGGAATCGCCTGCCGGAACGTTTTGTATCTGCAAGATAGTCGTCTTCAGCGTGCTGATGTTACGCAGCCCTTTCTGACCGGAGGCACTGACTCCATACAGGCCGATGCCGACACGTACCATATCCATCTGATAATCGGTGAACCGTTCTATTCCGGCCGAGTTCAGGATATGCTTGATCACCTTGTATTCCAACCCGGCTTCCAGTTCTGCTGCCACGCGGGTGAACGTATCCAGTTGCTTTTTTGTGAAATCGTCGAAGATATAGGAGTCGCTGCCTACGAGATGCGAGAATACGGAGCGAGCTACTACGCCGCTCTGTTCTTTCAGGCGACGGCAAACCTCCGGTACATCTTCCGGCTGGAAGCCTAAACGGTGCATTCCCGTGTCGATCTTGATATGGATCGGATAAGAGGTGATGCCCCTGCGTTCCGTCTCTTTTATCATTGCGTCGAGCAGACGGAAACTGTACACTTCCGGCTCCAGCTGGTTTTCAAACAAGACATTGAAGCTGCTGAATTCCGGATTCATGACGATAAGCGGGATCGAGATGCCTTCCTTGCGCAGTTCTTCTCCTTCGTCGGCAACGGCAACAGCCAGGTAGTCGCAACGATGTTCTTGCAGTGTCTTTGCCAGTTCATAGGAACCGGCTCCGTATCCGAAAGCCTTGACCATGCAGACCATTTTAGTTTCTGGCTTCAGCTTTGAGCGGTAATAGTTGAAGTTATGGACAACGGCATCCAGGTTCACTTCAAGATCGTCTCATGCACTTTCTTTTCCAGCAGCTCGGATATACGTTCGAAATGAAATTGGCGGGAGCCTTTTATCAGGATCAATTCGTCTTTGAACTTTTTGAAAGACGGAGACTTGATGAATTCATCCGTTGTCAGGTAAAATTCTTTTTCGATATCGAAAGCACCTCCGTACTCTTTCAAGTCACGGCCGATGCCGATAATGCGAGCGATCTTCTTTCTGCGCACCAAGTCCGCAACTTTCTTATAAAGAGACTTCGGTAACGTTCCCGATTGCAGGATGTCTGAAAGGATTAGTGTGCATTTTAAATTCTTCTCTACGCGGCGGCTCTGTTGGAAGTCGAGGGGCGATATACAAAGAATTGATATCCGAATTGTAGGTGTCGTTTATCAATAGGCAGTTGTTGATACCCTGCTTTACGTCCAAGCGCATGGCAACCGGTTCGAGGCGCTTGAATTTTTCGATATCGTTTACGCTTGTCGGTTTCAGATACAACATCACGGCCATACAGTGGATGACGTTTTCGATAGAAGCGTCGTCCGTAAAAGGAATCGTGTATGTCCGGTCGAAACCTAAAAGCGTGCAGCGGATAATGGTTTCGGAATCCAGTTTCTTGATCGACTCGATATACAAAGGGGCTTCCGAGTCTGTCCGACTCCAAGTGATTGCTTTGTGGGACAGGCAGGCCGACTCGATGCAGTTGGCGATAAAAGCATCGTCGCCGTCATAGATGATTGCTTCGCAGTCGTTGAACAACGTCAGCTTTTCTAGACATTTCTGCGTGGAAGAGATAAAGTTCTCCTGATGCGCTTCCCCTATGTTTGTGATTACGCCGATGGTTGGTGCGATGATAGGTTGAAGGCGTTCCATTTCGTCCGGCTGGGAAATGCCTGCTTCGAAGATGCCTAATGTATTCTTGTCGCTCATCTGCCATACCGACAGCGGAACCCCCAATTGCGAGTTGTAGCTCCGGGGGAGCGGACGATGTTGAACTCGTTGTGCAATAATTGATAGAGAAACTCTTTTACAATCGTTTTCCCGTTGCTTCCCGTAATGCCGATTACCGGAATATTGAAACGTTTCCGGTGATGGGCCGCTAACTTCTGGAGTGCTTTCAGTGTATCCTTGACGACAAGGAAGTTTGCTTCAGGCATCGATTCGAACTCCGGTAAAAAAGTGCTGACTACGAAGTTGCGTACACGTAATTTATATAATCCTTGTATATAATTATGTCCGTCGTTGGTCTTTGTCTGGAGGGCAAAGAATAGACTTTGTTCGGGGAATGAAAGACGGCGGCTGTCGGTAAGCAATATACTGACAGGTGCGTCATATAATTTTTGGGCGTCAGCTCCAATTATCCCGGCGATTTCTTTAATTGAATATTCCATTCTTTTCTCTATAATTAAGTTTAGAACTTCTTTTTAATCATTTCGACTTCATTTGTCATATCAAAGTAAGGAATTTCTCGTTAAGTCGTTCCATCTTTAACAAAGTTTGCGAGATGAATCGTTTATAGGCTTCGCTTTCCGGTTGAAACGGCTTGTGGTTAATGGCCTTTTGGATATCCTTCCATTCTTTAAGAATTGACAGCGAATCAGGTGAAAGCATGCTGCCTGTGAACCGTTCCCAGATATATTCGATCGCCGTGGTGGATGGATGCAGCATATCGTCGGCATAGAAACGGTACTCCCTCAATTCGTCCATCATGATTTCGTAAGCTGGGAAATAGGCGGTGTGTTCCGGGAATTCCTTTTGCAGAGCGTCGATGGCAAGCAGGAGGGTAGCTTTGCTGAGCTGGTTACCGTGTGCTCCGTCTTTCCAATGGCGGATCGGACTGACGGTGAAAAGTATCTTCAGCTCTGGATTCTGTTTCCAAAGCGATAGAAGCAGACTTTTCCATTCCGCTACGATTTCTCCTACGGTAAGTAACTGTCGGTCGAACATCTTTTCTGGCAGCCTATGGCAATTGGATACGACCTTTCCCGAACTTTTCAGCTTGTAGACCCATGCCGTGCCGAAAGTAAGGATCATCCGTTGGGCTTTCAGTATCGTGTCAGCGGAACTGAACAGTCGCCTATTGATGTTGGCTAAGCATTCCGTTTCCGAAGGTGAGGAAAAACGGCTGTGATGGCTGAAGCTATGATAAATCCCTTCATGCTGAAAAAGATCATCTCCTGTGAACTGTTCCGGCTGAAGTAACATGCGAATCGCTTCGGCTATGGACGAAGGATTATAAAGCGTACCGAATGGGTTCAAATCGGTCTTGAACTTGTTTCCCTCAATTTTTTTCCTATATTCTCGGCAAAGCAGGAACCAAGCAGAACCGTTTGCACCGTATAGGAAAATGTAAATGGGGTTTTGGGGATTGTGATGTGGGTGTAAAATTCCATATTGTATTTAATTGCCATATATTTATTCGTTTTTCAATCACTTCCTTTACAAGTTTATGCAACTTTTTTCAAATAGGTAAATTTTATCTCCTTTTCGAGTTGGATATTTATCTGTGAGCATAAGCTGTCATTGTTTCGGACTTCGACACTTTTGGTTTAAACACATATAATCGCAAATTTGGCTTTTTACAGGTGGAAAGAAATAAAAAATGACAATTGACAACAAAAGGCAGGCCTTTGATTGTCAATTGTCATTTTTTTTTGATCATTATCAGATGTCTGATTAATTGGCGATTATCAGTTAATTAAACTCTTTGCCATATTTCATCTGTGCATCGGCAACGAATTGTTTGATGCGTTGTTCGTCCTCTTTCTTGCAGATCAGGAGAACATTGCCGGATTCGGCCACGATGCAATCATTGATGCCCTGTATGACGGTGAGGCGTTTCGGATTGTCGAGGGCAACGATATTGCCGTTGCTTTCGTACATTATCGCTTCACTTTTTAGGAGCGCATTGTTTTGTTCGTCTTTCTTCGCCAGGTCAAACAGCGATCCCCATGTCCCGAGGTCGGCCCAGCCGAAGTCAACACAGAGCATATATACGTTGTCCGCTTTTTCCATGATCCCGTAGTCGATGGAGATATTCAGGCAGTAAAGGGAAGTTCTCGGCGATGAAATCTCGTTCTTCCGCTGTGTTGAATTTTTTCTTTGCCCAAATCGAAACGGAGGAAATATCGGGGAGAAATTTGGAGAATGCTTCTAAAATGGTGTTGACGTTCCAGACGAAAAGACCGGAATTCCAGAAAAACTCGCCGCTCTCCATGAATACTTTTGCCAGTTCCAAATCCGGCTTTTCAGTAAAAGTTTTCACTTTCGTGAATTCGCCCAGCATGATATCGCTGCTTTGGATCTATCCGTAGCCTGTTTCAGGACGGCTCGGTTTAATGCCTAACGTAACTAGTGCATTGTTGTCTTTTTACGAAGTCGAGGCTTTTCTGCACATCTTTCACGTGCCGGAAAATGTCCTCTTTCAGAATCAGATGATCGGAAGGTGCGACAACAATATTTGCATTCGGGTTGCCACGGCTTCCGATCCCACCGCCCATGATAACGCAATAATTATCTTTCATGATGATCCAGGTTGTTTTTTAGTTATACTCTTACAAAGTTAACGAAATATTCCGGGATTTCGTTTATCCATAAATCCTCTATAAAATAGGAAAATGTTTGCAGGTTTAAAAATAATGTCTACCTTTGCAACGCAAATGAAACAAACTTTCAAAGCAAATGCCCAGATATTTTGTATCTCCATCGTTCGATCCGGGTCTGGGTACAAAGATAGCTAAGTGTTGAAGCAGATAGGTTCATGATTGTTCCCAATATTATGTTACAAAAGATGGGGAAATTCACGGATGGCAGTCAATTGTTTGTAGATGTTTTAAGCCATGCGCTTTGTTGGGAAATATTTGAAGAAGTGTTTTTCCTCCTATGCGATAATTGCGTCTTGTAAACAGATAAGTCCAGAAACCAAATGTAAAGGAAGCTACCATCTTATCGTTGTTGTACACCCCCATATTGGTATAAGTACGCTGTATGCGTACTATTTCGGAAGCTTCCTGTTCAAGCAATCCATTGGGTCTTGCTTGGTTGATTATCCAATTATCATCATTGAAATATTGTTTGTAGTGAGCGTTTATGGCATTGCGTAGCATTATCTCAAACATACCGATAACTCCATAAAAACGTTGGCTCAACTTGATGTTGTATTGGTATAGCCGCAAGGTCTTGGCTTTTTTCATTGCCACTTGCTTGTGCGTATTTATTTAATCTTGCAGGGGATAGTACCTGCAAACATTCGTCATATTTCATTTGGTATAAGTTTAAAAGCGGAACTTCTCTTGCAAATATAGAAATTAATGCCTATATTTGCAAGCGTATTTGTATTATTTAAGAAATGAATTTTAGCTGGGGTTTATTAAACAAGATACTATTTTTCTTAAAATACAAAAGATACATCAAAGGTTGCCTATGTACATGCGAATGCATTAGATAGGCAACCTTTAGTTTTTTAAGTGGCATTGCATTACTTAGGAAATGTGGCTTCAATTTGTTTGGCAACACGTTTTATAGCACCGCTAATGTCTGCAGATACGCTCAATCCTAATGTACTGTATGCACCACGACATGAAGCTATCGGGCGACCCGTGAGGAAATCTATGAAATTCACAGTTACAATAGATTCTTCTTCTAAAATATCTACCCCATATTTTACCATAAGCAGTTTTGACTGTTGTGTTGCAGTCAGCTCATTTATACGCATATCACTGACCAACGTAAGACGAGAGCCTTCTACTGCATCAAACAACTGTATTTCGTATTCCATCAGTTGGGCAGGAATGTGATAGGTGTCATTGTTGATGATTGAGGCATATTCATATTTAGACAAATCTGCATTTTGCGACACAACGCTTTTAGAGGTTGTGCAAGATGATACGGCTATTCCGATAAAAAATAGGAATGTGATAATTACTCTATTCATAAATACTTATTTAGGTTCGATATGCAAATAATAGCTTTCTTCTGCCAATCCCTCCTCATCAGGAAGCCGATGCAACATCAGCATGCGGGTGGTTTCGTTTTCCCAATACCTTTCAGCCACTACACCTTTTTCAGGCAGACATTTGAATAGACTTTCTTTGCCGTTGGCATTTTCTCCAGTACCAAGACTGTTTTCCATCAGTATCATGACTGCCTTTTTAGTTGTCGGCAGAAAGTCTGCATCCGGCAGCAATTTATGGTTTACTGGGACAAATCGAGAATAAGGATTATAGCCCTTGGCAACAATGTCATACAACTTGTACTCATA